>OFGC01000540.1_pt1 | contig 36518 bp, 33 predicted proteins | sample 1521691 | NCBI WGS metagenome assembly OFGC01 (sample SAMEA3504121, study PRJEB24116) | mouse gut metagenome | biome: mouse gut; feature: mouse-associated habitat; material: faeces | place: Denmark | collected 2011
GCTACGGCAACGACAACCCCGGCGCGAAGTCGCAGGGCATGAAGCAGCTCATGGCGGGCGGCGGCGTGGCCCTGATTGGTATGCAGCTCATCCCCCTGCTGGCGAACCTGTTCGGCTAAGAGGGCGTAGCCAATGCTGAACATCCTCGACATAATCACAGACTGGATCAAGGGCATCCTCCGGGACTGCATTATGGGCAACCTGGACGGGATGTTTGACCAGATCAACAGCGAAGTCGGGGAAGTTGCGGCAAACGTGGGGACGACCCCGGCGGCATGGAACGCCGGGGTTTTCTCCATGATCCGCAATCTGAGTGATAACGTGGTGGTTCCGATAGCCGGGATGATTATTACCTTTGTCCTGTGCTACGAGCTTATCAGTATGCTCATGGAGAAAAATAACTTCCACGACTTTGAAACTTACGCCATTTATAAATGGGTGCTGAAAGCGTTCATTGCCGTTTACCTCGTCACCCACACCTTTGATATTACCATGGCAATCTTTGAGATGGGGCAGAACGTGGTACAACAGAGCGCCGGAATTATCACCGGCACCACCAGCCTTGACTTTGCCACGGTCATAGGGGACGTGTCCGCGCAGTTGGAGGCCATGGAGCTGGGAGAGCTGTTCGGTCTGCTGGTGGAGACGATGCTGCTGAAAATCACCATGCCCATTCTGTCCTTCTGCGTGATGATTGTGCTGGTGGGGCGGATGATTGAAATTTACATCTACTGCTCTATCGGCGCAATTCCCTTCGCCACCATGACCAACCGGGAATGGGGGCAGATGGGGCAAAACTACCTGCGCGGCCTTGTGGCTCTTGGTCTGCAAGGCTTTTTCATTATGATCTGCGTGGCGATTTATGCCGTGCTGATTGGGCAGATCACCAGCGGAACCAACCTTCATATTGCTATCTGGCAATGCGCCGGGTACACGGTACTGCTGTGCTTCTCCCTGTTCAAAACCGGCTCGGTCAGCCGGTCTATTTTCAACGCACATTAAAATGAGAAGGAGGATTGCAATTTGAGTGAGAATAGAGCGCCGGAAACCGGCGCAGAGGTCCCTGCCGTCCCCGGCGTGGACGTGAAAATCTATCTCCCCAAGGACCCGGATAAGGACCATGGCAAGCTGATGGGCTTTGCCAGTGTGAGCCTGGGCGGCGTATTCGCCGTCAACAACATCCGCATTTACAATACGGAGAATGGGCCGTATGTCTCCATGCCCAGCACCAAGGGGCAGGACGGCAAATATCACGACATCTGCTGCCCCACCACCAAGGAAATGCGGCAGGCGCTGAACGCCGCTGTTTTGAGCGCATATGAGAAAGCGGTGGAGCAGGAGCGTCCCCCTTCCGTGCGCGGCGCACTCAAGAGCGCGGCGAAAGAGACGGGGGTGCGAGAAGCGGCGGCTCCTGCCCAGGAGCGGAATACGGACAAAGGGGCGCGGTGATATGCTCACCTTAACCCCGGTATCACTGAAAGAGGCCAACGCTTTTGTAGCTGCCCACCACCGCCACCACAAGCCCACCATAGGCCACAAGTTTTCCATTGGGTGTGCGGCGGAGGGGCGGCTGGTGGGCGTTGCCATTGTGGGCCGTCCCGTGAGCCGCTATCTGGACAATGGCCTGACGCTGGAAGTGACCCGGCTCTGTACCACGGGCGAGAAAAACGCTTGCAGTATGCTGTACTCTGCGGCGGCGCGGGCGGCAAAGGCTATCGGCTACCGCAAGATCATCACCTACACGTTGGACACGGAGGCCGGAGCCAGTATCCGGGCAGCGGGCTGGACGTGTATGGGGCAGGCAGGGGGAAAACGCTGGACCGGCAAACGCTGTCCCGCTGTGGACCTCTGCCCGCCGCAGATGAAATTGCGGTATGAGAAATTATTATAAAGGAAGGAGACGTTCATGGACGCAGAAAAATTGAATCAGGCACTATATGATAAGATGGCGGCGGAACAGGAGCGGTTCAAGCACGGGCTGTTGGGCATGACAGCGGAGGAAGCCCTGAACCATGCCTATGAGTACGTCATGCGGGAGGATATTCTGATGTCGATGGAGGTGCTGAATCTCCCCGCACCCCAGGCGGAGGCGCTGCTGGAATCCCCCTGCCCTCTGGCGGATATTTACAAGGACTTCCGGGACATGGAGACAGGTCACATGGACAATATCCGGGAGTGCATTGAGGGCAGGGCCGAAAGTTTGATGGAGGCCCAGCGGGAAACTGCCCCCATTATCCCGATTTATCCGCACACCGGCGAATATGCCAGAGAGCATGGAGAGTTGGACGCTTTCCTCGCCTCCCTGGAAACGAATGTTGCCTGCCGGGATGCTATTGAGACGGCAATTAGGGAGGGCTTTGATGGAATGAGTCTCCATGCTGACACAAAGGGCGTACTGGCGGCGTTTGGTGCGGAGCGTGTAAGTCATGTACTGGCTGCTACCCTTCAAGGTATAAGGAACGATCCCCGTGTTTCCAGCGGCAATCGGGCGTGGGCGGCAACTGTCCCCATGTTTGATACTGCGGGCCGTCACCGAGACTATCTCATCACAAGCCATCCTGGTGTTCTAAGCATCTTCGTTACACAGACACGGAAGGAAATGGACGCTATGCAGAAACAGACGGAGAAGAAGCCCTCCATTAAGGCTCAGCTTGCGGCGAAGCCCGTCCCCGGTGGCCAGCCCGCCGCAAAACCGAAAGGTCAGGAGGTGAGATGAGCTAAGGCGACGCTCTATTCATCATCCCATCCTTCAAGATTGGTTTCTTCAATTTGAATACCATCTTCGTTGTAGATATACCCAACTCTGGAGGAAATTTTATAAAACATTTCCAGTGTGGTCAGACGGTTATAACGATAATCACACTTGCTTAGCATCCAAAAGATTTCTATGTCTGTTTCCCGAATCAGCCGGTAGCTTTTTATATATCTAACAGGTGCAGTATGGACAGTGTAAAGTCGAAAAGTCTCGCCAGCGCAGCGAAGGTCAAGTAATATTTCCAATGCCAACAAACCGATGGGCTTGGAATAATTGACAACAAACACATTGATACCATGAGAAATTGCCCAGGTATATGCTTTTTTAATCTCGGCACGGTAGTGGTCTGCGTTCAAAAAATTCACTCTTTTCTTGTTGCGGCCTCCCCCAAAATACATAGTATTTTGAGGAATTAGGACTGGTTCTGAACGGATATGTTCTTCATACTCTTGTTGTAACCGTTTGTCCAGTTCTCTGAATTCTTCAATTTCTTCTACGGTAGCAGCCAGGTCGTTTGCACTCTCCAAAATTTTATTCAAGGAGAACGGGAAGAGTTTACTTCGCAAAGAGGACGCTGTCCTTCTCATATGAAAGCAAAGCCGGTAAAACTGTTCATTCATGGTATTATTAACTCCTTTGTGTACTTGTTTGGATTTCCCTCATTATATATAACGTAGCACGCTGGCAATTTTGGACACTACAATAAAAATTTTTTGAGTACGCAATCGGAAAATATGAATATGTGAGGTGAGGCAACTTATTTCCCCCAAAAATCCAATTAACATTTCCGTCCCGTGTGTGGCCTATATCATGCAGGGCATCCGGGATGTGCTGCGAAAGGAGGTGTAACCATGCCCTTTGTCCCTGTCCCGAAAGACCTCGCTAAAGTAAAGACGAAGGTTGCGTTCAACCTGACCGCGCGCCAGCTCATTTGCTTCGGTGCGGGCGGTCTGATTGGCGTACCCGCCTATATGCTCACCCGGAACAGTCTCGGCAACGAGGCGGCGGCTCTGCTGATGATCGGCCTTATGCTGCCCTTCTTCCTGTTCGGCATCTACGAAAAGGACGGCCAGCCCTTAGAGAAGGTGCTGGGCCACTTCATCCGGGCGCAGTTCCTCGCCCCCAAGGTCCGTCCCTACCAGACCGACAATCTCTACGCCGCTATGGAGCGGCTGAACCACCACGAAAAGGAGGTACACGCGATTGCAAAAACAGCAGGCAAAGCAGGTAAAAAATCTGCAAGCCGCAAAAAGACAGCACAAAAAAGATAAGGCTGATCTGCGGGACACCATCCGCCTGACCCCGAACGCCAAACTCACCAGCCGCCAGAAGCGGCGGCTGTCCGCTTCCGTCCAGAAGGCCAAGCGGGACGGTAAAATCCCCCGGACTGCCCAGCAGACCATTCCCTACCGGGAGATGTGCCGGGACGGTATCTGCGTGGTGTCGGAGCGTTACTACACCAAGCAGGTGCAATTCTACGACATCAATTACCAGTTGGCGCAGAACGAGGACAAGAACCTGATCTTTGAGAATTGGTGCGATTTCCTCAATTATTTTGATTCCTCCATTCAGGTCCAATTCTCTTTCCTCAACCAGCCCGCCGATATGGAGGAACAGCGCCAGTCCATCCATATCCCCGATCAGGCGGACGCCTTCAACTCCATCCGGGAGGAATACTCGGATATGCTGAAAGGCCAGCTCTCCAAGGGAAACAACGGCCTGACCAAGACCAAGTACATCACCTTCGGCGTGGAGGCGGACAGTCTGAAGGAGGCCAAGCCCCGGCTGGAGCGTATCGAGGCGGACGTGCTGGCTAACTTCAAGACCCTGGGGGTGCGGGCGCACTCCCTCAATGGCTATGAGCGGCTGGCCGTCCTCCATAAGATGTTCCACCCAGCGGACAACCAGAAATTCCGGTTCGCCTGGGACGCGATCTGCAAGACCGGCCTTTCCAGCAAGGACTTCATCGCCCCGGACAGCTTCACCTTCAAGAATGGCCGGATGTTCCAGATCGGCAGGACCTACGGGGCAATGTCCTTCCTGCAAATCCTGGCCCCGGAGCTGACCGACCGGATGTTGGCGGACTTCCTGGACCTGGAAAGCAGCATGGTGGTCACGCTCCATATCCAGTCCATTGACCAGAGCGCCGCTATTAAAAATGTGAAGCGGAAGATCACCGATTTGCAGAAAATGACCATTGAGGAACAGAAAAAGGCAGTCAGATCCGGATACGATATGGACATCATCCCCTCTGATCTCGCCACCTATGGCGCGGAGGCCAAGACGCTTTTGGAGGACCTGCAATCCCGGAATGAGCGGATGTTCCTGGTGACGATGCTGGTGATGAACACGGCGGAGACGCGGCAGAAGCTGGAAAACAACGTATTCCAGGCGGCGGGCATTGCCCAAAAGTACAACTGCGCCCTGCGGCGGCTGGACTACCAGCAGGAGCAGGGGCTTATGTCCTCGCTCCCCCTGGGCCTCAACCAGATCGCCATTCAGCGGGGCCTCACCACCAGCAGTACCGCCATATTCGTGCCCTTTACCACCCAGGAGCTTTTTATGCAGGGTGAAGCCCTCTACTACGGCCTGAACGCTCTTTCCAATAACCTGATTCTGGCCGACCGCAAGCGTTTGAAAAACCCCAACGGGTTAATCCTCGGAACCCCTGGTTCCGGCAAATCCTTCTCCGCCAAGCGGGAGATCACCAACGCTTTCCTTATTACCACGGACGATATTGCCATCATCGACCCGGAGGACGAATATTCGCCCCTGGTCCGGCGGCTGGGTGGGCAGGTGATCGACATTTCCCCCACCTCCGACCAGTACATCAACCCCATGGACATAACCCTCAACTACTCGGAGGATGATAACCCCTTGACGCTGAAAAGCGATTTCATCCTCTCTCTCATGGAGCTGATTGTGGGCGGCAAGGCCGGGTTGGAGCCGGTGGAGAAAACGGTGGTGGACCGCTGCGTCCATATGGTCTACCGGGAGTACCTGCAAGACCCCCGGCCTGAGAAAATGCCGGTGCTGGGGGACCTCCACGCGCTTCTCTGCCAGCAGCCGGAGCCGGAGGCCCAGCGGCTTGCCACGGCGCTGGAAATTTACGTTTCCGGCAGTCTGAACGTATTTAACCACCGGACCAACGTAAAAATCAACAGCCGGATCGTGTGCTATGTGATTAAGAAGCTGGGGAAACAGCTTAAAAAGTTCGGTATGCAGGTAGTCCAGGACCAGGTGTGGGGCCGGGTCAGTGAGAACCGAGAGGCCCACAAGTCCACCCGCCTCTACATTGACGAAATGCACCTGCTTCTCCGCGAGGAACAGACCGCCGCCTACACGGTGGAGATTTGGAAGCGGTTCAGAAAATGGGGCGGTATCCCCACTGGAATTACCCAAAACGTCAAGGATTTGCTTTCTTCCCGCGAAATTGAGAACATTTTCGAGAACTCTGATTTTGTGTATATGCTCAATCAGGCGGGCGGCGACCGGCAAATCCTGGCGAAGCAGCTCAATATTTCCCCTCACCAGCTTGGCTATGTGACCAACTCCAACGCTGGCGAGGGGCTTTTGTTCTTCGGGAGTGTCATTATCCCCTTTGTGGACCATTTCCCGAAGGATACGGAACTCTATGAAATCATGACCACCCGCTTGGAGGACCTTGCGGCGCAGTAAAGGAGGTGCTGACCCATAGACCCATTGCAGAGTAATGAGACGATTCAGCAGTTTATGAAGCTGCTGGAGGAAAACAACCGGCAGGGGCAGGCGCAGGATTTGTCTCTCCTGATGTTCTACATGGACGGCATGACCCGGCAATTCGAGGCCGTATCCCAGGAATTGCAGGAGGTCCGCCAGCAGCTTGCCCAGGCCCAGGAATCCCCGGCGAAAAAGGCCATTGGCCGAATGGTGGAAGCCCTGGGGCACAAGGTAGAGAAGGCGCGGGAGGCTCTGGATAATCTGCGGGAGAAAATCATGGATTGCGCCAAAAATGCCGTGGAGAATTTCAAGGAGGCGGGCGTGTCGGCGCTGGATAAAGCCGTGTCCGCCATTGGCGCGAAAAACGCGCTGGAATCCTTGCAGGAGAAGATCAGCGGCATGATCGCTGATACGAAACAGAACATTGAAAAGGTGGAGAACATCGGCCATGAGCTGCGGAGCGTGGGCGGTCATTTGAAGAACGCCGGACGCGCCATGACCGGCAAGGATACGCAGACGGTGGACGGCGGGCAGGAGGGGCGTTTTCAGTCCGTGGTTTTGGCACCCATGCGGGCCACAAAAAGTCTGCTGTCCAGCATGAACAACGCCACCCTCGCCGCTATCGGCGGGATGGAGAGTTTGGAGCTGTCAGCGGAGGCTGCACGGGAGGCGCGGGCGGAGCGTCAGGCTGAGAAAAAGCCCTCCATCCGGCAGGCATTGGCGGAGAAACGGGCGGAAGCCGCTGCCCAGCCCGCCCCCGCGCCGGATAAAGAGCATAAGACCCCGGAGGCGGCTCTATGAGCGGCAAACGGTTCCAAGCCAGGGCGAAAACGGTGCAGAAGCTGGGCCGGGACGGTCTGGTGGAGCAGAACATGGCTACCGGCGAGGAAAAGCGGGTCAGTCAGCGCACGGCGGATATATCCTTCGGTCCGGCCCGTCCCCAGGAACAGGCGGCGGGCCACCGCGCGGTTCAGCGGAGCGGCGGCGATTCCGTTTCCCCTGGCAAGAAACGGCGGAAACAGCCCCGGCCCGTCCAGCAGCACGAAGTCCGCCACGGCACGGCCCGAGTGGCGCAGGACCCGGCGGTAGGCCCCCCAGCTCCGGCAGCCGGCTGCAATCCCGGCCGCCAGCAGCATCAGGAGTACCGCGGCTGTCAGGACGCACAGCAGGCTATGGCCCTCCTGGCTCCAGGCGTCCCCGGCGGCAAATTCCACCCCGAATCCTTTCAGCACGCTGGCGATGCCCAGACCCAGAATGCCAGCGGCAAAGCCCACGTTATAAAGGTTGTAGCCCTGGTGGATGCGGGTGGTAAACCGGGCAATGGCGGGCAGCAGAAAACCGATGACCAGACCGCAGGCCGCCATAGCCAGCCAGCGGAAGCCAGGCCGCACCCGCACCAGCAGGAAGCTGACCATGGGGGCCAGACAGGTGCCGTACAGCGTCAGATACACGTACCGGGCGAAGCGGTCCCGCTTATATAAGGCGTGCAGCCAGCCGCCTGCCACGATGGGCGCAATGTTCAGCAGGTTTTTCCCCAGCAGGGAGAAGCCCGCCATGAGAAAAAGGCACGCGAGGGCCGCGCCGGTGAAGGGCAGCTTCATCCACCGGACCAGCAGGGTACTCAGCAGCAGTATCACCGCCGCGTTCAGCAGAGCTGCCCCCACGCCGCCGGTGACCATCGGGTCGGTGATAAGTCCCGTTTCGTTGATCTGAATCTCCCAGAAGCCTCTCAGCAGAGCCGCCGCATCCGGCTGGGCGATAACAGCAAAAACCAGCAGCAGCCCCACCAGCGCCAGCGGTACATGGTACAGCCGCTCCCCCGGTATCTTTACCCGTTTGTCCGCCGTTTCCGCCGCCATATGCCGTCCTCCTTATATTCGCTTTCCCGGTTTTTTTCTATTGTACGGTACCCGCCCCCCGGCTGTCAAGAGCAGGAAAGCGGGATATCTGTACCGGCCGCAGGAATACAATAGATAATGGACAACAGCGGAAGAAAAAATAGAAGGATGCGGCCTCATCGGTTAACGTTAAGTCGTCACACTTAACAGCACCGAGAGGAGGCCACATCCTGCAATGTTTTGCGGGCTCCCTGTAAGCCTGTAGGGCAGAGAAAATGTATGAATAAAATGGCAGGTTTCCAAAGTTCCTGCAGCCTCACGGGTTCATTGTTGAATTATGACTATAGATCATTGCCGACACGACATCCCGGTTAACAATCTGCGTAAACGCTTCTGCTCCAGCAGTATTCAAATGAATCAAATCCATAAATAATTCCCGTTTGTCTGCAAAAACACCGGCATAGTCAAACACTCTTATCTGGTCACTTATTTCTGGTAAAATATGTTGTATGATCTGATAAAATTCATATTTCTTTTTGGAATAGGCCTCTTTCGATTCCGGGTCCAGAGCGTTCAAAAAGAATGGAGGGACTATCAGCGCTGGTGCAATCCCATTCTTTATCAACCCTCTTAAAAATACTGAAAATAGTTCTATATTTTCATGAACGGTTTCGGTATGGCTGTGAAACCATAGATTTTCCAGTCTTGCTGATCCCACTTTCATTTGGCAGATATCCCGATTCTGCATTTCATATCTGCTCAGATGATAGAACGATGATACTTTTTTCCCAAACATTCTATAGTTGGCCACGTAATCCCTTCCGGCCGGGACTTGCTCATAATGATGCCAATCATCCAATCGCCAGGTAGAGAATATACGTCCATTCTCATACTGCCGCGGAGATAGGGACATATCGTAATCAAAATAGTTATAAGGAAACACAAGAAGTGCCAGCTTAACCCCTGTCAGCATTTGATGCTCTTCCATATATTGAAAAATGCGATAATTATAGTACAGGTCTAAACTGGACCAGGAGCAATCATAAAAAGGTATTTCCAACGACCTGATACATATATCCCTTTGCGAGTATGACAGCCCAAAAATCAGACCCTGCATTCCATGACAATTGAGACAAATATCCTGAATCAAATCCAGTTGGTATTTCTCGGCATTTCTATGCAAAAAAATTGTAGGAGCTATGATTTTTTCCGACCGTACATTCAGCGAGAGCAAATACTCCCGCATTTGAGTCAAAACAGATTCCTGAAACGCAAGTAAAACTACATAGTCAACAGGTTGATGACAAAGTGCCTCCGGCGGATAAAAAGCCGCACCATCCAGGCTGTCATAAGAATAATGACTGTCCGAATATCCAACAATTTCATACTCGTCATCCATGAAATATTCCGCATCTCGACGCAGCTCCACACTCCCAACGCCATAGAGAATTACTTTCTTCACATTGATCTCTCCTTTGCTCCGCAGAGTACAGAACATCTCTTCTTCAGCTGTGCGCCAATTGCGCTCCGTTCTGCCCACAGTTCTTCGGTCTTCTGCGGCAATACATCGCAGTCTTCTACCGGGATGACCCAGCGTTCCATCCCGATGTCCTTCCCGATTCCTCTTGATTTGACAGAATATCCAACTACCAACGTAGGTATGCCAGTGGAATACCCTGCGATCGAAGCATGTGTGCGGCAGCAGATCAGCATTTCACATTGCGATATGAGATATTTCCGTTGGGCTGCATTGACATTTTCTGGGACCCAGCAGAGCCGGGCTCGCTCCTGCGGTTCCAGTTGCTGTGCCAACAGCTCCAAAGCATATTGATCATTATCCGCCGGCATGGTAACATGGGGGACCAGCAGCAGCGTATCCACCCGCGCCAGCAGCAAATGGGCCGCCGCCGTAAAATGCTCCAACAATCTATCCGAGCGGCGGAGGAGCATGGGGCTGAGGTTGAGCGCAACAGCACAGCCGCAAAATCCATCCGGCAGTATGGTTGGTTCCGGAGGAAGGTGGAAAGCCGGGTCCGGTACCTGCGTGATTCGGGTTATTCCATGAGCCCGCAGCGCGTTGGCTGTCAAGCTTTCCCTGGCATAGATGTGGTCGTGCCCCTTGAGGACTTCGGTCATGCGATCATCCATCATCTCCGGCTGGATGGAACAGCCCCACAAAACGCTTGTCCCTCCCCGTCTTTTCACGGTTCGGTGGAAAACGCTCTGACGGTGCCAGTTGGGGTAGCAGTAGTTGTCCCCGCCTACCGCAATGCAGACCGTATCGCCATCAATTTCCGATAACGCTGCGCGGTATATTTCTGCTGCCAACTGTTCGCGCTCTTCAAATGTCTCTGCCATCCGCTCCTGCGAAACCAAAGTGAAATCAGCCGGAATTAAGCGGTCTACCAGTTTATCCAAACCGAACTCCTGATCCTGTACCGGGAAATGGGTAGAGAGCAGAATAGGGCAGTCAGCCTGACGCAGTATGGAGATACTTGAACGGAGGATCGCCTCTGCTCCATGATTATATGCGCCGCCGTGACCATATAAAAGAAGTTTCTTCATCAAACGGCTCCGCTTTTCTTTGCAATATACTGCTCGCGGAGACTTGCAATATCGGGATCATCTGGAAGCATCTGCTCCCAGTCGGCAAGTTCCGCTTCTGCATCATCGTACATGTTGTTTTGAATCATCGCTCCTATCAGGCGTTTTGAATAGAATATATATGCCTCCTGATTCTGGAGCAGCGCCGCCAGAACTTGCGCCAAGGATGCGGGGATAACATGGACGGGCTCCTGCCTCAAAGCGGCTTCTAAAGTTTTGGATGCCGCCCAGTAGTCCCTTGCTGCCAGATCAGCAAGTACCTCAGGAATTTTCTGCATATACCACAAAACATGATCTGTGGAAACTAGCTGCGCAAAATCCGGATTTAACTCGGAGTAAATTGCCGTTAATAGGGGTGCATGTTTTTGTGTATAATATTTTGCCAGCTTTTGCAGCCATCGGAGAATTCCTTGAAGGAGAGCCTGTTTTGTCTGTGTATCCAAACCGAACGATGTCGTATCAGCCGAAAATATTTCTTTTGTAATATCATAAGACAGCAGCTTCTGGAGGTTTATCAGTTTATCTGCTAAAGATAGCTGAGACTTGACCAGCACAAGCAATGTGTCTTGAATCGCAAAGAAATACACGTTATAGAGGAATAGAAGATTCTTTCGGGATACATCCCCACAACAGTCCTCTAAGAATTCGAGCGCTTTTTCATGGAGAATTTTGTCTGTCTCCTCTCGCCCGGGTATCCAGCGGTACGACGTGGATTGCGTGGAGCATGAGTAATTATGTAATATCTTTGCATATACGCCAAAGTGCCCTACCGTTTTAACGCAGTGCATTACATTTATTGTATCTCCGCCATATGCTTTTGGGTACCATTCTGGTAATTCTGTTTCATAGCGGGCTGCCGCCGCCCGGCTGCTGTAAAGTTTTCCCCACACTTGACGGAGATTCCAGTGGATTATAGGAAAATACGCGTCCAGCAGCTTTCCGCTCTTTGCTACCACGTTTTGAAACAGCAGACACTTTCCAACAAGTGCGCCGGAATAGGCATCGAGGAATCTGCTGCCGCAGGCGGCCAGCTCCAGGTGATTTTCTTCCATAAATGCCAACATTTCTTCAAAAAAAGTCGGTTCGTAGAAGTCATCTGCATCTAAAATGCAAAAATAGTCACCTTCCGGGATACAATAGGAAAGATTCCAAAAGTCAGGGTTTTCCTGAAAATTTCGGTTGATTTTATTGTAATAGGGAACGATCCGCTTATCACGTTTCGCATAGTCACGAATAATTGCGCCTGTACCGTCTGAAGAGCCATTTTCCAAAATGTGGTACTCAAAATTCTGATAGGTCTGCTGTAGGATGCTGTCAATTGCCCGCTTCAGCGTTTTTTCCGCATTATATGCGCAGGTGCGAACATAAATCATCACGATTCTCCTAACTTAATGAACGCAGATATGACCGGTCAAGCCAGCGCTCTCGTTGTAAATTCCGCAATATACCGCGGCAAACTTTGTGGGATTAAACTCCGAATAGGGCAGGAATCTGCTGACCCGTGGATTATGCAGAAAAATATCCCGATACTTCTCTTCTCCTACCACAGTAAAGCGTGCAAACCGTTCCCGGATATACAGCTCATTGAGAACGATGTCTGTCCAGCTGGGGGAAAAGCATTGCAGCACAGCAACGGACCGGTACTGCGTTTTATCTGTATGAAAGAGTTTTTCTGCGTTGACTATGGGGCGGTCAAATATATCCTGCACAAAGCCGCCGCGTCCCTCCGGAATTTTTACACGCATCATCTCCAGCAGCGTAGGATAAATATCCAGAGTTCGCATATCCTTCACTTCGGTATGCCGGATATCCGGCCCCGCCGCGATGAAGGTCCCCTTTAGCCCGTGAGCGGTAAAGAGCAGAGCGCCGTTTTTGGCTTCGAAGGCGATATAGCCATTCGGAAGCCAGATTACATTATCCCGGGCCGCAAAGGCTTCACGGCGGACGCGCTCGTCAGAACACTGAACCAGGTCCTTAAAATTGGACATACCGTGATCCGACAGAAAAATCACATTCTCCGGCTGGAGTGCATCCAACCACTTGCCTACGTATTGGTCCAGCAGTTGATATGCCTTTACCACCACGTCACTATTGTCGCAATACATAGCGCAATGTCCAATCAAATCCGTAGTCGGCGTATAAAAATATAGAACATCCACCGGATATTTCTCTTGGGCACTGCACATCGCCTGATAGAAAAATTCTAACTCCTGAGCAAAGTTTTCCAGCGCGTCCTGAAAGTGATATTCTTCAATCTTTCTCAGTGCTAACTCCGGGTCTTTCTGCATCTGCGTAAAAGAAACTCCTTGCTGTTCCAATGTACGTGGGTACAGCCTGGGCGGGGCTTCGCCATGGATCAGGTCAAGGATACGCTGATCCTTCCTGCACACCTGCAAGGTCCGTCTGGATGTCCGCACCGGGTCTGGGGTTTCTAACGTCTCATAGCGGGCTGAAACCACATAACCGTCTATCTCGACTGGCTCTACACAGCAGACTGCAGTCCATAGCCCTACGGTCATACCTTGGGCATTAAAAATCTGCCAAAACGGGGCAAGGTCTTGGAAATTTTCCATAGATGGGGCCTGGCGATGTCCGTCTGCGCCCTTGACCGCAATATTGTGTTCCCAAGGTGCCAATCCAGTATAAATGGAGGACCAGTTCATTTCGCTAAGATAAGAATCATGATAACCCTTCTGTACATAGGCCGAATAAGATGCGAAAGCGCCGCATCTTGCCAGCCTGGTTAAATTGGGATACTGTTCAGACTTATCGAAAATGTAATCCGGGCAAACTGCGTCTGCCCCAATAAATAGCAACTTCAGCATGTTAGCTGCTCCCCAGCGGGATGGCGCTTGGCGGCATCCTCCGTTCCATAGTCCCCATTGCAATAGTCGCAGGCAATAATCATATGCACCTGCATCAAGGCCTCCAGCCCTTTCCGCTTTTCCTCCAAAGTGGTTGCAGGATCAAAAATATCCAGATAGTCTTCTTTCCGCAGAGGAATCTTACCCAACTCCGCACCTCGGATGGAACGGCCGCACCAGTGCATTTGCCCATTGCGAACATACCAGGAGCCGCCCCGGCATACATGGGAACAGGCTGAGAATATCCTCTCATTTTCCTTATCTGTACGGTGATGCGGAACAAAATCTCCATTATCCACCCAACCGTCACAATATTGACTGTCTCCGTAATACTTCAAATATTTGTGCGGGATATGCGCCGCAGCCAATTGCTTCAGATTCTGCTCAGATACTTCCGGGCGAACACCATAATCAGAACAATGGACCACCACTTGATCGCTGTGGACCTTTAAGATGTCCAGCACATCGTTTCGAAATGGAACAGCACAGTTGGAAAAAAACCACATTTCATCAAATCTGTCTGTATATTGAAAGCATATCTTTAGTAATGCATCCAATTGCGGGTGCAGCAGCGGCTCGCCGCCGGTGATCTGCAGCCGCCCAACCCTGTCCACAATAGAGAATACGGCACTCAGCGTCTTGGAGAATTCCTCCGCCGTCATTTGCGGGCGGTAGTCATACTGCGGCACCAGCACGCCACACAGAGCGCATTTTAAGTTGCAGCGCATGGTAGGGGTGAGATTTAGATTATTCAGTCGCATAGCCGTACCCCATCTTTATAGAGAAGATCAAGCGAAAGTTTCCCCTTAGCCTGTTCCGCTACGGGTACCTTGTTCTCAAAATGGAGGCAATGGCTTCCTGGACAGTATTTGCAGGCATCTAAATGCTGCCGCTGGTGAATTTGCTGCACAAATTTTCCTACTTGAAGCGTTACATCCTTGCTGCCCGGCAGAAGTAAATCTACGTAATTCTTTTCAAAATCCGGTAACATAGATTTGCCTAAATCACTCAATCCCGCAACAAATGTACATTGGAACACTTTTCCATGCTTTACATACAGCAAATTTGTGGTACAAGCATTATATTTTGCATCTAGTTGCTCAAAGGTTTCATACTGTCGCTGAATAGTAGGTATTCTGTCCCAGTATTGATAATTTGTAACTTCATATTTTATTTTTTCTTTTTCAAATAACGCAACAAGTTCATCTTTGTGTCTGGACAGATTTCCATAATCGGAGATTCTAAAAGTGCATTTGGGTGATTTGAGAATATCGATCAATTCGGGCTTGGGCACGATTGTTCCGTTTGATATAATCATAACGCACGAACAATGGTTGTCATTTACAAAATAGCGGGTAACCTGGGCAATATCGGGATGTAACAACGGTTCGCCGCCTAACAGGTTTATTGTTTCAACATGACCGCATACTTCTATAATTTTTTCGTAGCTATTTTTAATTGTCTCAAAGGAATCCGTTTTGGGGTGCGTATGAAATGGAATATATCCGTCACAGTTTTTGCAATTAAGAGTACACTTATCTGTAAGAATAAATACTAATCGTTCGATAAGAAATCCTTTTCCATAATACATCGCATAATTGTGCAATGCATTCTCAACAATACGGCTAGCAAATTCAAATGTTAACCCGCCTGTGTATCCAGAAAAATCTACTTCCAATAAAAAAGAATGTGGATCGTAAGCTTTAACTGCTGGATTTTTCTGTAATTCGTCATATACTATTGGATATGCACACGAAACAATAACTATCGCATTGGAATATTGCGTATAAAGCTGGTGTGGAGAAATAACCGGACAATCTAAATATATTGTCCCTTGCTTATCGTTTGCTGAATCAACAAATGCCGCGATTTTCAGTCCACTGCTCTTTATTGCATGAGCCACCACACCGCCCAGCTTTCCCGCTCCCCATAGAATGATAGTATCTTCTGAAGAAATTTGGGGTTTTTCTACTCCATCGAACCACTCCGGATGTGGAAACTTATAAATCATGCTTTATTTCCTCCAGAAATCATATTTTTCCTTATGCGAAAGTATATAGCTCTGTACATATCGAAAGTCTTCGGGCGTATCTACCTCCAGACGATCGATTAAGACAGACTTTATTGGCAAGTGTTTTTCTAATTGAACGTAGAAGTGTGTACTCTTGTATTCAAGTTTTCCTGCATTCCAAAATGCAACATTAGCCCACTCAAATTCAGATCTCTTATCATAGGAGAACCAACATACTTTCTCGTCTTTCACGCCTGCATATACAGGCTCTGATGATATATCTCGAGATACACCGATAAACATTTCTCCAGAATCACAGGCGTGCAAAATATCTTCTGCTGTTTTTTTGCTGATGATCATATCCCCATCAATAAACAGAGCATTCCCCTCTACGTTTCTTGCACCAAGGAAATTGCTTTGCAGTGTACTTGTGTTGGCAAAGTCTATATTATCAACAAAAATAATATTACTATTAATAGCAGCCACTTCCTGAATTACTCTCTCAGACGCACACCCTACTACCATCCGAATTTCATCTGCCCATTCAAATGCCTTTAATTGATATTCAAAAATAGCGTGTCCGCCTATTTTGACCAAGCACTTAGGCAATCCGAAGCCAAGGCGGCTCCCGCTTCCGGCTGCGGCAATTATCACAGTTTTCTTCATGATTTCTTAGGCACCTTTTCAAATTTCATTATGACTGTACGCAAATGATAATCATATGCCTCTACCATCATAAACCCTAATTTTTGCATCTCCAAAATAATCTGATGGTTAAAAACAGCATTATTATTGTTGAACTGAGTACGACGGTATTCACGATTCATGCGCACAAAATCACCATGGGTGCAAATAAATGTATCACAGCTCTCAGAAACCTCTTTCAGAAGCCATCGCCAATCCGCCGCATATGGGAGCGTTGCCACCAATAAAATGCAAGTCGTTGTGGGATCACTACTAACGGTGGGGAATTCATTTTTTGTCAAATCGCATATTACTGTTTCGCTTGAATAGGGGATATAGTCCACAGGGATATATTGCACATGACGTGGTAAAAATTCCTTGATCCTCCCATTTGCAGCACCAATGTCAATGACCGTTTCTACTTTTTCAAAGTCGATTATCCGTGCAACCATCGACAGCCTGTTCAAGGCATAACCGCTAGTTTCAATTGCTAAAAGATTGCTGCTGTTTTCACTTTTATCCTTCCACTCCACATGCTTCCACAGTCTCGGGCACTTATCGTCCCCGCAAAATCCAATCGCCCATTTATAATGGATATCCTCCTCAAAACCCATATCCTTTAATTGAAACTCGATTTCCAAGTGGTAAACAATCGAACCGATCAAAATCAGGATTTTGTCCTTATCTTCCTCCAACAGCTTATCCGGACTGTAAATGGGTTTCCCCATATAAGTTGTCCCGACCAGTTCCGGGTCATTGTCCACAAAGTAATCAATCCCCCGATAAACCGCGTCCTGGTCCATTTCCCAGCGAACAGCGTAATCAAAACCGCCAAAAATAATATGCTTTTTCACGTATAAAACTCCTCTATTATCAATTAGGATTCGCAGGCATGCGGAAACAGCGTAGTCAATTCCTTTTCCGCGAGAAAAGCATCCAGCAGACGCCGGAATATGTCACACGTGGCGTAGCTCCCCATGCCACCTAAAACACCTATCGTATTCATGTATTCACCCTTTTAATCGCTGTATCGCCAGTCAGTTTGAATAGAAAAATCGACAGAACACCTTAATCAGACAGGTATGTATTGTATAACCCAATCTTTTTCAAAATCAAGAATCTCCGGCGCATTCAAAAAATCATCTCTATGTTTCTGCAGCTCCGCTGCCATGTCAGCCTTTATGGGCTCGCAGCACTGCAGATGCAGCCGGTCTATTTTCTCCACCATCGAGATCATAAACGACCACTCAAAATATTGAAAAGCTGCCGCCCTATCAGGAAATCGGTTACTGAGCCATTCCGTCCGCCTACGATAAACAGCCAGATATTCACCCAAAATTTCAGGCGTTATTTGCCGGTGATCCGTAGTCCAGCTGGAGTGATTTCCGGGATGCCGGAGAATATGGTATTTCGGTAATCCATGGTAAGCAACTTTGTTCGCCTGTGCAAGAAGTTTGTACATCAGGCCAATATCGTCAAAGCTTTCATCCTCTTGAAATCTTAAATTATAAAATAAGTCTGCGTGAATGAGTTTTGTTGGAAAACCCGCATTGTACTTCTTCCGCCACATCAGTTCAATAAGCGCTTCCTCCGGTGTCATCACTTTTTTCTCATCAAAGGCTTTATCCGTCGCGCCGCAAATCGCCATATCTGCATCGTTGTCCTGAGCAAGCTTTAACAAAAATTCCAGAAAATCCGGCTCTACCCAGTCATCATCGTCAATAAATGCAACATACTTTCCCTTGACTATATCCAGCCCGGCATTTCGTCCGGACCCGATACTGCCTCGGCCCCGGTGTTTCACTTTGATGCGTTTGTCCCTGGCTGCGTATTCATCCGCAACTTGGCCGCTGCGGTCTGTGGAACCGTTGTCTACAATAATAAATTCAAAATCCTGATATGTCTGGGCAAGAATGCTGTCGATAGCCCGGCTAACCAGTGTCTCCCGGTTGTAAGTCAGCATAATAATGGAAATCATGTCTCGTCTCTCCACAATTCTCATGGTATTTCTCCAGTCGCCGTGCTTGTAAATGCCGAGCCAGCCCTCCCACGCCAGCGTCTCCAGGGGCACACACTCCAGAACATTAGCGTACACAGCGCATCAATGGGCCGTAGGCCCATTGATTGAAAAAGCGCATATGCGCTTTTTCAACTGTGTTGTCATCGCTAAGTCAAAACCACCGCCGGACCTGTAACCGCTGCTATCTGCCGGATCGCAGTGAGCAGCAGTTGCTCCGATGATAGAGGAATGCATTAATAAGAGATGTATGGCGAAAAGGCGGGCGAATGAAGAAGGGTGCTAATATTTCTTCAACTCAGGGATCAGCGTAACCAATTCTCCCCCGTACTCTTTGACAAAACTTATCTGACGTGCGATCTCATCGGCCCAGTTCCAAGGCAAAATCAATACAATATCCGGCTTTTCCTCCATCAATTTTTCGCGCGGGCAAATGGGGAGCCGAGATCCCGGCAAAAACATTCCCTGCTTATAGGGCGTATCATCCGCTACAAAGTCAATGAAATCACGGCCAATTCCACAATAATTCAAAAAAGTATTTCCCTTCGCCGCCGCGCCAAACGCAGCGATACGTTTACCGGCGTTCTTTTCATGGATCAAATAAGCCAGTGCATCCCGCTTTACCCGTTGAACGTGTTGATTGAAATCCTGATAAACCTGCATGCCATCTAACTGTGCTGCCCTCTCTTTTTCCAAAACAGATGCCACAGCCGGCAATACAACCGCCCTCTTTGACTCTTTCCTGCAGGCATAAATGCGCAGAGAACCCCCATGTGTTTGCAGTTCTTCCACATTAAAGACAGTAAGGCCAAAATGAGCAAAGATGTGCTGTACTGCCAGCAGCGAATAGTAATAAAAATGCTCGTGATAGATCGTATCAAACTGACGATCCTCGATCAAACGCAGTAAGTGCGGAAATTCCATGGTCAGGACCCCGTCTTCTGCTAAAAGAATGTATAAGCCTTCAATAAAATCGTGCAGATCCGGCACATGAGCCAGCACGTTATTTCCGATCAGCAGATCCGCTTGCCCATACTCCTTAATGATCCGTTCCGCCGATTGCTTACCAAAAAATTCGCATCGCGTCGGAACACCGTTCTCCCGAGCCGTTTCCGCAACATTCTTTGCTGGCTCTACGCCCAGGACCGGAATCCTGTCCTCTACAAAATTCTTCAGCAGATATCCATCGTTGCTGGCAACTTCTACAACAAAACTGTCCTGGTCTAAATGCAGCAGGCTTTGCATCTGGCTGCAATATTTTTTGCAGTGTTCAAGCCAAGGCTGAGACGTACTGCTGAAATAGGCGTATTCGGTAAAAATATTATCAGGCGTTTCGTACTCTTCTGCCTGCACCAGTTTGCAGTTGCCGCACACATGCACACGCAGAGGGAATATCTTCTCCCCTGCAAAACTTTCATCTGGAAGATAGGAGTTTGCCACCGGAGATGTTCCAAGATCCGCAAATATCTGTGTCAGCGGTTGGCCGCAGAACCGGCACCTTTTCAAATCATGCTTCATCATTCCAATTTCTCCTACCTAAAATTCCAAATGCACTGCTCTAACGCGGGCGCACAGCGATCTTTCTCCGACAGGACCGGCTCTGTAACCGGCCACGAAATATTCAACACAGCATCATTCCAGGCAATGCGCTTCGCATGTTTCGGATCATATAATTGATCCATCAAATAGACGACCTTCGTATCATCCGCCAAAGTTACAAAGCCATGTCCAATCCCGGGCGGGAGATACAGCATTCGGTTATTCTCCTCAGTCAGCTCTACCGAAATCCAGCGTTGGAAGGTTGGCGAATGCTCCCGCAAATCCACCGCCACATCCCATATGGCTCCCCTGCTGCACTGTACCAGCTTGCATTGTGCCGCCGGACCGTCCTGGAAATGTATTCCCCGTATTGTACCTGTTTGCCTGTTGTACGACTCATATCGTAAAACAAAGGTATCGTTGACCCCAATTTCCTGAAACGTCCGGGCGGAATAGCTCTCCATGGACCACCCACGTTCATCCGGAAACATCTCCGGTTCCAGAAGCTTCACACCCGCAAGCGCTAATTCAACAGTCTTCATTCGGACCTCCTTGAGCAATCCCACTGCTTTTCTGTCTTCATAACCGGGGCGATTTACCGGACACAAAACAAATACTCCGTTGTTAAAATATTCTGAGTTTCCGTCTGAATGTCCTTTACGGCTTTCGTATTGGCCAGAATGTTGGCTATAGTTTCTATTGTTTTGGCATCATAACGGCCCAGCGTACGTTGGGCCTTGACATGGGATACGCCGTGCTTTTCCGCCATGCGCCGGATATCTTCCAATGTCAGCACAACCATCTTCTCATCCTCCGCCGGAAGCGGACTCCCCAAGATTCCCTGGAACATGCGGACATCATAACTGTTTTTCAGTTTGAACAGCAGCTGCCCATTCGGTTCCAGAAGCCCCAAAAGGGTTTTCAGTACATACTCCGGGTCCGGGAAGAGATTGATGGCTTCGCCAAGAAGAATGATATCAAACTTCCGATCCTCCAGATCCTCACGCAAAAACTGGATACGGTCGCAAAGAACCTGATCCGCCGCTGTAGACAAAAATGTATAGTATTTTGCATTTGTGCTGAATGCAGTCGATGAGGAATGAAAAATACCAAACTCCCTCAGCTTATTTTTAACATCCAACAGAGGCTGACCGGCGGTCACATTAACTGCAAGAATTTTGGGTGCCGCGGCCTCCGGCTTCTCCAGGAGGGAATTGAGCCGATGCTCAAATACCATGATTTCTCCAAACTGCGTTAGTCCTCCCGCTCTTGCTTCGGCCAGCTGTTTCGTGCGCTCTAAGATCGTTTTACTGCGTTCTGTATCGCCCAGCCACGCCTGAGAATCCTTCTTCGCCGTGTAGTCGTGGTTGTGGCAAGCCCAGGTATCTCCCAACAGGAAAATTTTATATCCGGCCTTTCGAATCCTATGGCACAGATCCGCTTCCGCCGTCCAGAACCCATAAAATCCGGATTGTATCAGTGCTTCCCGTTTAATCGCGGTTGCTACGGTAGCGGTTTCCATCCTCTCCTGCCACTTACGAGGATCGGAGCAGCGATTAAATTCTTTTGCCACCGCAAACATTTCATCAAAGCTGGAGTATTGCAGCCGTGGGTCCTGAAGCATATATGCATTGGAGGACATAGGGGTTACCATTCCAACATCGGGGCTGGAATCCAGACAGGCAATCATATTTTGCAAAGTGTTCTCCGCAATAATGTTGTCGTTTCCCAGCATCAGGAAAATATCACCCTCCGCATATTCGTACATAAGCCGGGTCCCAAATATAGCTCCGTACATTGTTCCCAGCGGGTCCTCCACCTGAATGATCTTCTTCTTCATAGTGGGTACAGACTGGTAATAATTCAGCGTTTCATCGCCGTCATGCGAACCGTTATCCACCAGGATCAACTCATAGTCAATATCCCCAACAAACCGAAGCACACTTTCCACACAACGCCTGGTATCTTCAATATGCTTATAGCCCAGCACACCAATGCTCATCTTAGGCACGCCCCGCTTTTTGCCTGCTTCATAAAGCAGATGGGACAAGTAGTTCCCATCCAGTGTATCAACAAAGGGAACCTCTCCTTTTTGCGCTCTATGGTATATAATAGGTTCTACCTGATACATGTGAACTCCTCCTAAAATGTTTTGGCTATTTTTGCAAGATATTGGCCATAATCACTGTTTTTCAATACCTCTGCCCGTTCTAAAAGCTGTTCTCTCGAGATAAAGCCTTTGTGCCAAGCAATTTCCTCAATGCAGGAAATGTACAGTCCCTGGCGGGATTGTACGGCTTCCACGAAGTTCGCTGCATTTAGCATAGAGCTGTGGGTTCCTGTGTCCAGCCAAGCCATTCCTCTTCGCATTGGAATGACTTTTAACTGCTCCCTCGCCAGGTATTCATTATTGACCGCCGTGATTTCCAACTCGCCTCTGGCAGACGGCTTGATATTTTTTGCAATGGATATCACGCTGTTGTCATAAAAGTACAATCCCGGAACTGCGTAATTGCTTTTGGGGATGGCGGGCTTTTCTTCAATGGACAGCACTTTTCCATTCGTATCATATTCCACAACGCCAAATTCCGAGGGATTAGAAACGTAATACCCAAAGACTGTCGCGCCGTCATTTTTGCGAATAGCATCCAACAGTATTTTAGATAAATCGTTTCCATAAAAAATATTGTCGCCAAGTATCAGACATACGCTGTCGCTGCCGATAAATCTTTCGCCAATCAAAAATGCATCCGCAAGTCCACGGGGGTGATTCTGGCAGGCATACGTAAATTTTATGCCCAGCCAGCTGCCGTCCCCAAGCAGTTTTTCATATAGTGCCAGAGAATCCGGATCAGATATGATTAAAATCTCCCGTATCTCTGCCAGCAACAGCGTGGACAATGGGTAGTAAATCATCGGTTTGTCGTAGACGGGAAGCAGCTGCTTAGATACCGATATTGTGGAAGGATATAATCTTGTACCCTTGCCGCCTGCCAAGATGATCCCCTTCATAAATTTTTTCGCTCCTCAAGCCTTTTCAACCAGTCCCGATTTTCCAAATACCAGCGGATTGTCTCTCTGATGCCTGCTTCAAAGGAGCAGACAGGCTTCCAGCCAAGTTCCGCTGTAATCTTTGTGTTGTCAATGGCATACCGCCGGTCATGGCCCAGACGGTCCTGAACATAGGTGATGAGAGACTCCGGCTTGCCCATTTCGCGCAAGATCGATTGAATAATCTGCAGATTCGTCTTCTCGTTGTGCCCGCCTACGTTATACACTTCGCCGGCCTTGCCATGCTCCAGTACAGCTTCAATTGCCGTACAATGGTCGGATACATGGAGCCAGTCCCGAATCTGCAGTCCATCCCCGTAGACCGGCAGCATCCGATCCGATGCCGCCCTGCAGATCATCAGTGGAATGAGCTTTTCCGGAAACTGATATGGGCCGTAATTATTGGAGCAGCGTGTAATATTGACCGGCAGACCATAGGTCTTGTGATAGGCCAGCACCAACAGATCAGCTGCTGCCTTGGACGCCGAATATGGGCTGCTGGGTGCCAGCGGAGTCATTTCTGAAAACGTTCCCTCCGCTCCCAGGGCACCGTATACTTCATCTGTGGAAATCTGCAGGTATTTGACGCCCTTGCGGTATTCGCAGGAATATCTGTCATCCGGTTTCAATTTCCAGAATGCCTGTGCCGTTTCCAGCAGCGCTTGTGTGCCCAGAACGTTCGTTGTCAGGAAAACATCGGGGTTCGTGATACTTCGATCTACATGTGACTCTGCCGCAAAATGGACCACCGTGTCGATCTCAAATTCCGAAAATACACGATTCAGGATACCTCTGTCACGCACATCTCCGCATACAAAATGATAACGGGGATCCTCTTCACAATCTCTCAGGTTATCCAAATTTCCCGCGTAAGTCAGGGCATCCAAATTTACAATTGTGAGATTGCGCTTGCTTCTTAGCAGGTAATGGATAAAATTCGAACCAATAAACCCCGCCCCGCCAGTCACTAAAATCCTGTCCATTTCGCGTCCTCCAAAAAGGATTCTCTTAATCCTCAACACATTTCAAATAACCGCCTGGGCATGAGCTGATCTGCAATTTGCTGCTGACAGACTCATCTACTTCAAAACGGCTGTTTTTTGCAAGAAATGCTTTTACTGCAGTTCCAGGATTATTATCTGCTCCCCAGGGACGGTTTGCGTAATGAGATTCGTCCACTTCGTTTACCATTGTATCAAACACTACAAGATAACTGCCCTTTGTTACCAACGGGGAATATAGTTCCAATTCTGCGAGAACATGTTCGTGTGTATGATTGGAATCCAGCGCAACAAGGACCCGTTTTTTTCCATGTGCAATTTCCGATACCTTTTCGATGATTGATCTCGAAACAGAATTTCCCTCAAGCATGGTGATCCGGCGGAACATTCGATGATGTTCTATTTCATCGCGAATTTCCGGAAAAATATGTTGCTCGATCCCCAGGACCTGCCCATCTCCACCGATCAGTTCAAGCATAGAGGCATAGAATACCAAACCGCCGCCATGGGCAATGCCAGTCTCAATAATGAGGTCCGGCTCAACTGACCAAATCAGCTCCTGCATCGCCACGATGTCCTGCGGATACTGGATGATAGGCCGACCCATCCATGTAAAATTGTAACAATATCCGCATCCAATTGATTGCTCGATCCACTCTCTCGTGGCCTTGTGAAACGATTCACTTTGTTTGATCTCCGCCTTATGGCGCATAACCTGCTGATGATAATTGTCAATAATGCTCATTTCCTTTGGACCCTTTCCTACCCATTTCCGTCTTTAACTATCCCTGCACAAACTGCGCAGTCCCTCCTCTAATGACATCTGCGGTACCCACCCCGGAGGTGTCGGGTAAAGGCGGATCAACTCAGACATCTCCCTCTCTGCCGCCGGACGCTCCCCCCACCCCGCATTCAGCGTAAGATGGTTGACCCGGAGCATCAGCTCTACCGTTTCACGCAGGGACAGCGGAGAGTCTGGGACAACCTGGAATATATCGTTGCGAAATCCTCCCCGCAGAAGCCGCTCCCCTGCCAAACGGAACGCTGACACGGCATCATCAATGTGAATCACATCGTAGGGGATGTTTCCGGATGAAAATGTCACTTTTTCGCCCGTTTTAACTGCCCTTTTTACCACATTCAGGACCTTAGGCCGGTGATCCCCAGGACCATATGTATCAGAAATCACCAATGTGGCAGCCCTCAGGAGACCGGAATCCGTATAATAGGCCAACAGATCGGAGAATGCCTGCTTTGTTGCGGCATAGAGATTGACGGGACAGTAGTCAGCACCCTGATAATGCGTCATATAAGTAGTGGCATATGCCAAAGATGGAACTCCACAGGCAAGCATCGCCTCCAAAAGGTATGCTCCGAATGTAATATTGGAATCAATCAGCTTTGGCGTCTCCTGTCCGCCGTGCGCCCCTGTATAGTAGGCCGCCAAGTGATACACCAGGTCTGGCTGTATAGTCTGTATCGCGCGGTAAACGCTTTCATAGGTCCCATCAACAGGGACCAGGCGGAGCATATCCTGAAAATCTGCGATATACTCCCTGCGGAGAGGTTCCCGGACCAGCCCGCAGACCTCGTAATCTGCCAGCAGAGCCTTTGCCAGGCGGGAACCAATATAGCCGGTGATACCAGTAATCAAGACCGTTTTCATCTGCTACCATCCCTTGATAACGCGCCATACCGGTCCACAAACTCAGAAAGAAACGGAAGACCGGCGTCTTTATCCGACAAGACCAGCTGTTCTACCCGCTCCAGCGGCCAGCGGACTGCCAGCTGTGGGTCATCCCAGCGGATGCCGCCGTCCGATTCCGGGTCGTACCGGTCGCCACAGAGGTAGCTGAACAGGGTGTCATCTTCCAGTGCCAGAAAACCGTGAGCAAAGCCCTTCGGTATGTAGATCATTTGGTGGTTCTCCGCTGTTAAATAAAAACCTTCCCACTTTCCAAAGGTGTCCGATCCTTCCCGCAGGTCCACCGCCACATCATAAACTGCGCCGTGGAGGACATGTACCAACTTGTCCTGGCTGTAGTTTCGTTGAAAGTGCAGTCCGCGGAGGACGCCTTTTCTGGAACAGGAACGCAGTTCCTCCCAGGGTAGCAGGTCAATGCCGTGGGAGGCAAAAATGGAACGTTCAAATGTTTTCGAAAAAGATCCTCGAGAATCCGGGGCGCAGAATGGCATAATTTGAATCAAATGTTTAATAGACGTTTGTTCAAACGCAAACGAAGACATCTCTTTTCCACTTCCTGTCATCCGCCAGTGTACATATGATTCACCAGCTTTTCAGATATTTTCTGTGCATATGCATCAATATTATCGTAGCATCCATGGGTAATGACAGCGCATTTACTGCACATCGGAAACCGATCCTTTTCTCCCATCAAATGCCCCAACTGATAAGCCTGCTGGATCTCGCCCAACCAGATTTCTTTTAAGCTGGATACTTTGATATCCCCCACGGTTTGCTCATGTCTCCAGTCCCCGACACACGTAGACACCGAACCGTCGGCATTGACCACCATGATATAGAAAAGGTAGGGACATACCATTCTGTTCTCTACAGGCTGTTCATAATTTCCAATATCTTCATATGTATATCCGCTTTGGGAAACATCAAAAGCGGGCCACGCCGGGGAGAGGCGCTCCAGATACACGCGGTCTGCCATATCTCCAAAAATATCAAAAAACTGTTCCTGTTCTGAATCAGACAATACATCTTTGATTGACTTAATATAAATGGTGCAGTCTCCTTTGCGGCCGCATAGATCTTGGATATTCTGTACATAGGCACCAAAGTCCACGTGATTCCCCGTATTCCGGTAGATCTGTTCCGCACTCATGCCATTGACTGAAATATTGATCTGATCTATTCCCGCTTCAATCAACTTTCTGTTCAGCTTCGGGTTTAATAATACACCGTTCGTTGTAGTATCGATTCGCAAAAACCATCCTGATTGTTTTGCCAACCGCACCATATCGGCAAAGAATGGATTGACCAGCGGCTCTCCTTCTTTATACATACGCAAAACCCGAAAGGGCTTTCCCCATGCAGCTGCCTGATCCACAAGGCGTTCAAACAATGCCAGATCCATGACCTGCTGTGATCGACCTGTTTCGGCAATCAGCTGGTCATACCCGCTTGGACACCATTTACACCGCAAATTGCACAAACTGGATGGATCAACCAGCAGCACATATGGCTGTTCCAGAGGAAGCGCCCTGCCCAAATTTTTGCGTGGCTCCGCACTCAGCCGCGTTTGAATTTTCACTGCTATTCTCCTTGCCACACAAAAACTAGTCGAGATTATATTTGTGATAAATATCCATAAGAGCAATCTCTATTCGATCCACGTGCCGCTTATGAACCGGATTTTCATTCAGCCAATGAATGGTTTCCTGGATGCCTTTCTCAAAAGGAGTACGCGCGCACCAATTCGGCACATATTTTTTCACTTTGGCGGTACTCAAAATATGTGGTCGCATTCTCTGCACCATCATCTCCCTTGGCTGAATGTCGTTAAAATTCAGCGCATCCTGTGCTGGCACATGAAAAATTCCGCTTTGTTCCGCATGGAGCGCATGCAGCACAGTCTCGGATTGCTCGTTCCATGTAAGCAGCTCATCGCTGCCGATATGAAAACACTCTCCTACGGTATCATAGTTTTCAACTAAACCTATAAAAGCGGCGGCAAAGTCCGATGAATGGGTAAATGGCCACAAATTATTACCATCACCGGCAATTAGCAAAGGATATCCTTTCAAAATAAGTTCCTCCGCAGTAAAGCAATTGTGGCCAATGCTGATAGGGAAAATAGTATCATACGTATACGCAGGGCGAACAATTGTGATTGGGAATCCATCCCCGGCAAAAGCCTGCATAAAGACATGCTCTGCTTTTAATTTTCCAACTATATATTCGCAGTCACAAGTTTCAATACTATAAAGAGAACTATCCTCTGTATATGGATCGTCGATAGAAGAAGAGTTTTTGTACACAGAATCAGAACTGATAAAAAAGAAATGACTGGTCTTACCAAGGAATATATCAATATCTGTTCTGGCCTGTTCGGCATTGAAGCAAATAAAATCGCACACAACATCGAAAAACGCGTGTTCCATGAGGACCTTGATTTGTTCTGTCTCCCTCATATCACCTTTTACCTTATGGACTTCCGGCTGTACTCTCCGCCTTGTCAGGATGCTCTGCTCCCGATTAAGTTGCCATACTTCATGCCCTCGGTCAATGGCCGCTTGCGTACAGTGCCAGCTTATGTTGCCGTTGCCACCTATGAAAAGGATTTTCAAATCGTACGCCCTCCATTTCAAAATCGTCGAAGCAGTTCAGCCGCAAACGGATCAATATCATCCGGCTGTCCTTGACGCAATTGTCCGCAATCGCAGCAAATAGGGTGCATCTTTCTCTCACCACGCAAAAATAGCTTCCGGTATTCCTGCATCTTATCCCCATTCCAAAGTGCGACAAGACTGTCAGTATGCACATTGCCTATGACCAGCTTCCGATGCCAATCCAAAAAGCATGGACTTACCGTCCCGTCGGAATTGACAGAAAAAGAATAGAAAACATAGGGACATACCAGAACTTCCCGAACTTCTCCGCCATAAATACTGCGGTCTTCATTCACCGCGACCTTTGTTTGCTCAAAGGTCGGCCAACAGTCCATAATACTCTCAATGAAAATACCATCGGTTATATCGCCAAAGATATCCAAAAAGTATTGCTTCTGGCTGGCTGTCAAAATGTCGCCGTTTACTTTTACAATCATTTCCGTATTTATTTTATGGTCATAAAAGTAACGGACCTGGTCAACCAGTGCATCAAAATCCAGTATATACCCTGAAAAATCTTGATACTGCTGGGCATTAACACCCTCAATGGATATATTAATCCGGTCGATCCCCGCCGCTATCATTCCATCGCTCAATTCATGTGTCAGGAGAGACGCATTTGTCGTTGTATCCACCCGGTCACAACAACCGGATTGCTTGGCGTATTTTACCATATCCGCAAAATGTGGATTCAGTAAGGGTTCTCCATCCTTGTATAAGCGAATTACCTTGACCTTGTCCGGAAAACCACAGGCATCGTCAATGATTTTCCTATACAGGTCAAAGTCCATCAGTCCATGGTTCCTACCCGGTGTCCGTTTCATCAGCGCACGATCACCGGTAGGACAAAATTTACACTGAAAATTACAGATATCCGACGGATCAATATTAATAATGAACGGCGTCCTTAAAGGAATTACCGTCTCCAATCTCGTTCTATTTTCCAAATCAATGCGCGGTTTCATTTCAGCTTTCATTTGCTTTTTCCCCTCCCCTCTGGATATTCCATGCCCATCGAGTCAACCGGCTGTCCTCCTGAAAATATCTGCTGTAATGCGCCGGAGACCCCTTTGTTGCTTCTCCAAAGATACGTCCGGCATCCTGCGGGCAATCCTGTTCAAAACATGCTCGATCTGTGTTTACGCCTGTCAAAAACCAGTCTGCAGGTTCTCCCTTAAAGAAATCGTCAAATCGGTGAATCGACTTTTCATCTGTCAGCGCCCTTTCACATGCGGCGAGAAAACGCTGTCTGTTAGCTCCTATATCATACCGCTCCAAAATGTCCTCCCGCGCCGCTGCCCCCAGCCGTTCTGCCACCTGGGGATTATCATGGAGATAACGCACGGCTTTCCCGTACTCCTCAGGCGTGTGGACCAGCAGACCGGTCTGACCGTCCCGAATGATCCCCTGCTCCACGCACTGATCCAGTGCGATAACGGGCAGACTCGCCGCCATCGCTTCCAGCAGAGCATTTTCCGTCGCTCCAAAATGCTGTGGATTCAGCAAATAACCAAATATGTCCATTTGGCTTAGTGCCTGGGTCACATCTGGTATTTGACCTAAAAAATCGAACTGACTGGATAGGCCCTTTTGAGAGGCGGAAGCCTGGAGTTCTCTCTGCGTGGAAGGCGCACCCACCATCATAAACTGCACATCAGGCAGGCAAACCTCACCGCAAAAACTGATAAAGTCCGGGTTCAGCTTACAGAATCCCAGCGTTCCAATATAGCCGATTGCGTACTTTTCATGCGGTATCTTCCGGAGCCGTGCAAACCGCCGCAGATCATTCAATCCGTAAACCACCGAGCAGCGTTCCCGAACCCATTCGCCGCCCATTGCTTTTATCTGCGGAAGGTCAAGCGTGAATGGCGTCGCAAAGATCGACTGATTAAATTTTTGGACAAATTCAGATGCGACGTACGGAAAATAGTTGCCAGACACATGGCACCATAGAATGCTCCGCAGTGGTATGCGGGGCAGTTCGCGTAGAAACTTTGTCAGCGCAGGGTGGTGGTGCCAGCTGAATACGACCAGATCTGCATTCGCAAGTTCTTTCCGTACATCTACATCATCCAGTCCCGACAGGATGCGAAAGCCGGAGGCACGGACCCTGTCTAGCGCCCCCGTATCGATAGGAGGCTCCAGGAGCAAAACACTCTGCTCCTGTCCGCAAGACCCTAGCCCCGCGTAAGCCGAACCAATTCCGCCGCCCATGTGTGCAGCAACATGTAGTATTTTCATGTATTCTTTTCCACAATCAGCAAATATTCATTGCAAACCATGTGATTCACCAGGTCTTCCTGCTGATTCCCCGGAATCTCAGCTGGGAGAAGCGCCGCTAAAGCCTGTCTTTCTCCCGCCGCAAGTCTATAAGGGTCTGACACAATGGCCTCTATTTTTCCCTTCCGCTCCAATGCGTTTTCTACCACTTCCAGCGGCATATGATAGGCAAACTCTGGGTCATAAACATCTCTCTGACCAAGCTGGTGAAGGTAGCTTTGAAACGAAAATGTATTTTTAAGCCTGCATACGATAACGCCTCCCTTTTTGCACAGGGCAAAAAGATCATTGATTATTTTTTGCGGCTCATGGTAGCGATTGAGCGGACGGTCCACAACAATATAATCAAACGATTCTCTCAGAAATGGATCCGTTAAAAATTCTTCACGATCGCAAATAACCGGACCTTTGCAGATCGTTTTTAAGTCCAGCCAATATTTCGCGTCCTGGGTAAATGCGGAAAGTTCCGCATCAAAGATACCCGCTCTGCACAGCCAGTTTTTTATATCCAGAATTGGCGTTCCGCAGCGGGTATCTATACCCAGAATCCGTATCAGTCCGTTTCTCTTAGGAGCAGGAAAATATGATAAATAGGGAATATAAAAATTATTTACATCCTCCCAAGCATCTACACCGTAATATTTATCTCTAAAATTTGCCCTGCCTATATCTATAGATTTCTTAAATTCAACCGGATCTTTTCCTTCTCCATGTTGGTATTTATGGTCGTGACACACCCAGGTATCTCCTGCCAGCACCGTTCGGTATCCCATACGGCGGATACGGAATGTAACATCATCGTCACCAAAATCATGAAAAAAGCCGACATCGCCTATCGGCCATCCAATTGCACCGACTGCCTCTTTCCGATACAAAGTCCCCAGCGTGATCAGACGCAGCCGGTCTTCCCATTTTTTCGGATCGGACCGGTTAAAGCGTTCCGCCTCTTTCTGCATCTCAGCATAGGTCGTATATGATAACTCCACGCACTGCAGATTGCTGGTATTGGAGCAGACAGGATTGACCATACCAATCCTGTCATCTGATTTCATGCAGATCAGCAGATTCTCCAGCCAGTGGGCGGTAACGATCAGATCGCTTGGCAGAAAGCAGATAAACCGTCCCAGATCACTTAGCTTGACCGTTGAAGTAGGATAGGATGCTCCCAAATTTTGGGTAATGTGCAGGATCGTCTTTTTCGTGTATTCTATCGACTCAAAGTACTCCAGCGTACCATCCTCTGACCCGTTATCCAATAAAATGAGTTCATAATCCACGCTGCCTGTATATTTTATAACGCTTTCAACGCAGCGTTTCGTTTTCTCGAGCCGGTTGTATGCCTGAATGATAATAGATACTTCTGCGGCAGTAGATGGTTGCTGCATCTCCGCAACGGCTGCCCGATTTGAGAACAAATCGGCCCCAACTGCAGGGGGGATCATTGAGTCTGTATTGATCTCAATAACTTGTTTCATAATAATTCCTGTTCTCCTGCAAAAATGCCTGAATTTGCCGCTCCATACAACCGGCGGCATCATTATCTGCAAGCCACACCTTTGTCCATTCCACCACCGCTTTTACCGCTCTGCGAACATCCCACCGGGGATGCCATCCTAGAACAGACGTAATTTTGGAGCAATCCAACCGCAAAATTTGGTCCTCATGAGGACCGTTTTGTCCCACATGCTCCCAGCGGACCGATGGTCCCCACTCTGCGCAGAACAACTCTGCCAATCGTCCTGTGGTTATGCAATCGTAATTGTCCGGACCTACATTGTAGCTACCGGATAAGCTTCTGTCCTCATACTGCCGCTGTGCGATCAGCAGATAGGCCGACAGCGGCTCCAGCACGTGCTGATAGGGCCGCACAGAAAATGGGTTCCGAATTTGAATCGCAGTGCCAGCCTGTACAGCACGGATACAGTCGGGAATAATGCGGTCAACAGAGAAATCTCCGCCTCCGATAACATTCCCCGCTCTGGCTGTGCTGACTGCCACACCATGTTCCGACAAAAAACTGCGTTGATAACTATCCGTCACCAGCTCTGAACAGGATTTGGAGTTGGCGTAAGGGTCAAAACCATTAAGGACGTCTGTCTCACGGTAGCCCCAAGGCCAGCTGCGATTCTCATAGACTTTGTCTGTAGTGACATTGAGGAAGCTGCGAACCGTCTCTGTCTGGCGGATACATTCCAAAATATGCACCGTGCCCATCACATTGGTGGAATAGGTACCCACCGGGTCACGATAACCCTCCCGTACGATAGGCTGGGCGGCAAGGTGAATGACCACCTCCGGCTCTGACTGCTTAAAAGTATTATAAAGAGCATCAAAGTCCCGGATATCTCCATAAACTGAGCGCATCCTGTTTTCCAGCCCGCTAAGTTCCCAGAGGTTTGGCGTTGTAGCGGGCGGCAAGGCAAATCCTGTTATTTCCGCTCCCGCCATAGCCAGCAGGGTACATAACCAGCAGCCCTTGAATCCGGTATGTCCTGTCACAAAAACACGCTTATTCCGGTAGAAATCCCGCATCACCATATTCTCCACGGAGTATTCCCGCTTGCCCAGCGGTCTTCCAGCCAAATCTTATCCCGGTGGGTATCCATACACTGCCAAAATCCATTGTGCTTATAAATACCTAAAGCACCATCCGCTGCCAACCGCTCCATCGGCACACGCTCCAAAATGCAGCTCTCGTCCTCACTGAGATAATCAAATACCTCCGGTTCCATGACCATAAACCCACCGTTGATCCAGCCGCCGTCCTCTTTGGCTTTCTCCCGGAACCCGGTGACAGTTCTGCCGGATTCATCCAGATCCAATACGCCGAACCGGCCTCCCGGCTGGATGCCGGTGAGCGTCACAACCTTACCGGACGCCTCATGCTGCGCCAACAGAGCGTTAAGATCGATATCGCTTACTCCATCGCCGTAGGTCAGCATGAACCGCTCGTCCCCTATGTACTTCTGCACCCGTTTAACGCGCCCGCCGGTCTGCGTGTTCAGGCCGGTATCCACTAACGTCACCCGCCAGGGTTCCGCTACATTCTGATGGACCGTCATGCGGTTTTCATTGGAAAAATCAAACGTTACATCGGACCGGTGCAGGTAGTAGTCCGCGAAATATTCCTTGATGACATGCCCCTTATACCCGCAGCAGATCACGAAATCATGGAACCCGAAGCTGGAGTAATATTTCATGATGTGCCAAAGGATTGGCTGCTCGCCAATGGTAATCATAGGCTTGGGTTTGAGATAGCTTTCCTCGCTGATACGGGTACCCAGACCCCCTGCTAAAATAATTACTTTCACTGTTTTAGCCCTCCAAACACCCCCAGCTCCGGCCCCTCAATCAAATGGGCAACCTTCTGATACGCTGCGCTCTGCTTCAGCGCCTCCACCGCCGGATCATCTGCGGGATACTGCGCCAGCAAAGTGCGTACCTGCTCAGCCAACACGATCAATTCAGGGGTTGCCTGGACTCTCCGGCTGTCTTCCAGCTGCTTCAGCAAAAACTCTGCCATGGGCTTTGCTTCCGCACAGCTTTCCAACCCCTGCCGCAGCAGGCGCACATAAGCTGCGCTATCCCCGGCATCCAGCGCCCAGAAGGCCTTGCCGCAGTACCAGCCAAAGCGGTGCATCGGCGGCAGAAGCCGGATATTTTCGTCACACAGCAAATCAGCAGCGTAGTACCCCGGCAGGAACGCACCCTCGATTTTTGCGAATGCCCGGCACAGAGCCATGCCCTGCTGTCCATCCGTCCAATCACAGGTCCTGACGGCCGCCAGCGCCATGGCGCGGGACCAGGCTACAGACTGCCAGTCCTCCAGCTCATTGTCGGCAGCAAGAATTGCCAGACCAGCCAGCGGCCCGTCCTTCCGTCCCATGCGGCCTGCCAATTCATCCATTTCCTCAATCTTCATGGGCCTGCCCGGCATCGGGAAAGGAGTCCCCTCCAAAAGGGCGTGTTCCACCGCCGCAATGGGAAGCTCATCCCAGCGCTCCACTGTATTGAGCAATCTTTCCAGTTCTTCCGGATCATTCGCTTCCAAAATTGCGGCGGCTGTGCCCAAAGAACACCTGCCCTCCAATGCGCTGAATACACCACATCCGTGGCGGAGGAAGTCGTCCCGCCCCAACTCCTCACTTTGGTATTTCGCGGAAAAGGCGGGCGTTGCGGTCCGAAGCAGCCTCTCCCGCCGCTGCTCTGCCATTTTTTCGTCCGGAAGGGGCTGGTTGATCTGTTCCCAGAAAGCAGCCATCAATGCCGGCGTGTCCAGCTGCGCAGTCCGATGCAGGCGAATCAGCTCCAGCGTACATGCTTCCACCTGCTGCAGATCCTCCATCTCCTGCCCCCGGATTCTGCTGAACAGAGTATAGGCCTTCTCCGGCTCCCCATTCTCCAGATAGGCCTGGGGCAGCATCGCCAAAATTTTTCTTTCCCAGAAAGGCGAGGCGTTTTCCAGCACCCCGCGGGTAAGGTCGCTTGTCAGGTACTTCCCCGCCCGGTAGTTATCTATCCCCTTCAGATAAACCGTTCCCCAGTGAATAGCCTGCCCATAGTCTTTTTTATCCCAATAGTGGACAAAAGCATAGTAGGCCACATCAACCGTTGTAAAAATCGCATCCGGGAACCGCTCAAACGCCTGCGCGATCCATTCCTCAATTTCTGGCAGTTTATTCAGTGTCGCGACAGACACTGCGTTACGGTAGATTACCGCGCCCAAGCGGTCCCAGGCCTTCCATTTTTTATCCAATCCCTCTAAAGAGCGCCTGACATACTCCGCACTGGCATCCTTGTCCTCGTTCTTGGAGGAGTCGATACACTCCATCAGCGTCTTTAGATTCTCCGGGTCCTCCTCCAGCTTCTTTCGCAGAAGCGTCATATTCCGCTCCCGCTTGGCCGCCTGCAAGGCCTTGTCCTCATAAACATAGCCATCGTGATAAATCCAGGTGTTTCCCAGCGAGATTGCATTCAGGATCCCGGTTTTGGGGTCCCGCCAGGTCTCATGAATGCACCCCTCATAGCGCGCGCCAGTACTTAACCGAGCCATCCGGATACCAAGAAAATCAAGGTAATCATCTGATTTTTCCAAGGCCGGCGAGCGGTAGTTGCGGATATTGATTCCAATGTAGTCCTTCGGAATTTTCTTAAGCCGCGCCAGGCCGGTCAGTTCGGTGATGTCCTCTGCCAGCCACTCGTCTGCGTCAATAGACAGATACCACCGCCCGGAGCAGCGGTCCATGACGGCATTTCGCGCGGCGGCAAAATCATCGATCCACGGAAAATCGAACAGAATATCCGCGTATTTCTCCGCCACCTCCCGGCTGCCGTCGGTGGAACCGGTGTCGGCCATAACAATTTCGCAGGGGATTGCATTTTTCAGCGGCTGAAGGGACTTCAGGCAACGTTCCAGGCAGCGGATCTCATTTTTGAAAATGATTCCGATTGAGAAAAAAGGCTTGCTCATGACGGTTTCTCCTTTTCATCGTTGGGATTGGGCCACATGGGAAAACAGTCGCTTTCGGACAACTTTCCCACACGGCTCAAGGCAAAAAACAGGGGCGGGCCGTAACCCGCCCTCCTGTCTTTAATTATACTCGCACGCACTGGAGCTTGCCGTTTGCTCCGCCTGCGCGGCGGGCGGTCTTCCGCAGACAGCGCCAGAGGGACTCGTCCCTCTGGACTCCCTTCCATCGCCTGCGGGCGGGACGGGAGCAGGACATTTGTTTTATTTACCGCATTCTATGAAAATACGTTTGAGCTGACAGAGGATTTTTTTATGATTGAACCACTGGACACCCCACGTCTCC
>OFGC01000543.1_pt1 | contig 36337 bp, 34 predicted proteins | sample 1521691 | NCBI WGS metagenome assembly OFGC01 (sample SAMEA3504121, study PRJEB24116) | mouse gut metagenome | biome: mouse gut; feature: mouse-associated habitat; material: faeces | place: Denmark | collected 2011
TCTCGCGGATGTTGGTTTCGAGCAGACGGAAATATTCGCGGGATGTCTCGAAGATGGTCTCTTTCTTTACGTTGTCGGATATGGGTATGAACCGCAAGGTGTAGTAGCCGCGGCGCGGGCGGCACATGTGGGCATACACCGCTTTTGCTCCTAAGAATTTTGAGATACGTTCCGGTCCGGTGTAGACTCCGGTCTCGTGGTTGAGGAAGTCAACAAAGAGGTGGATGTTGAGCCCGGGGGCTTGGTCGGCGATATATCCCGTCACGGATGGTATCCCCTCACGCTTCCAGCGCACAAGAGTCTGCATGATGTCAGACATGGCTATGTTATTGGCGTCGAAACGGGTACGGAGACGGTAGAAAAGGCGGTCGAATGTTTTGTTTTCCAGCGGATGGTAGATCTGGGCGCATTGGGCAGCGGGATCAATATGAAGAGGCAGGGAGCTGACCCATTCCCAGTTGCAATAATGTCCAAGGTAGATGGTTACCGACTGACCGCGCCTCACAGCCTCGTTGATTTCCTCGATATTCTCCACCCTGAGTCTTTTACGCATATTCTTCTCCGACATCGTGGCGAGTTTTATTGTCTCCATGAAATAGTCGCAGAGGAAAAGATAGAATTGTTTTTCTATTCTGCGTATCTCTTTGATATCTTTCTCCGGAAAAGAGGAGGTGAGATTCTGGCGCACTACATTCCTGCGGTATCTTACCACATCGCATGCAAGCCATGCCATAAAGTCCGACAGCAGATAAAGCAGCCGGAAGGGGAGAAGTGAGAAGATTTTGACTATGAAAAACACTTTTTTATCAGCGGTTATAGAATATATTCTAATGGTTAGTTGGTAATAGAGCTGCGGCTCAATCTCTTCAGGGCGGGACGCACTACCCATCTGCGTGAGCAATAGCCTATCAAACACCATGCGATTGCGAGGATCCAGAGGTTGATATATGGTCCGGACACTTGCGAGAGTGAAGCTCCATTGGCGTTCATCTTGATGAATCCTTCAACACCCCACGTTGACGGGCATATGGAGGCGAGCCATCGCCATGCAGTCGGCATGTCATACATCGGCCATATAAGTCCTGACAGAAGCAGGAATATCAGAGATGTCGCCACCCATAGCACAAATACCGTCTCCCGCTCTGTAACCAGTGACTGGAATGCGAATCCTACACCGAACGACGCTATTATCATCGGCAGGATAAATGCGAATATCTCCAGAGGATTGCCCGCCATCGGGAACCGGAATATGAGCGGGACATAATGGAGCATGAAGATGATGGGTATGATGAGGATTGTAAGATAACAGAGCGTCTGCGCCAGCATTGTCAACGGTATGGAAGGCGCGAGATTATCGGAGCAATAACCGGTGAGGCGCATGGATTCACGTTGCGCGCCTCCAGCCATACCCACGGCGAGTATGATGCATTGCTGGAGAATAAGAATCAGCACTCCCGGCATGATGAAGGAGTCGAATCCATTGCGGATGTTGCCCATCGACACATTATGTATGGGAAGCAGGTCTCCAGACATCACTGTCTCGGCAAGCGGAGCGATCTCATCAATCTTTTCTGTCATCAGCTCGGATGAGAAATCCTCCATCACGTTGGTTGCAGCCACAAGGAATCCACGGTAGCGCAGAAGCAGGCTCATGTCGCAATACATCACGGCGTTGGCTGTTTCCGATCGTCCTACTTTACGCTCGAATCCGGATGGAATCTCAAGTATGGCGAAAGCCTTGTGCGAGTTCATGGCATGTCGGGCATCGCTAAGGTCTGTGGCATACCCTATCACGTGTGCCTGGTCGCAGGCATCCATCTTGCGCACAAGTTCCCTTGAAAGCGGGGTGCGGTCGTGGTCAACCACAACCATCGACACATCCTTCACAAGTTCCGGATTGTATATCAGGGAATATATTATCGGGTAAGCCAAGGGCAGGAACATGAAGAACAGGATGATACCAACATCTTTGGTAACCATCTTGAATTCACGGCAGTAGACCCTGAACATGTTATGTATGTGATCTTTCAGTTTCAAAGTATCCTATATTTTTATGTAAATGCGCAGCATGCGTATTTACAATTGACTTTTATTAAGGTACATATATGGGATGTTTCAGATCTTTCTTCAGTCTCCACAACAGTGTGAACGGGAGAAGCATGAAAACAATATACCCCACGAACCACATTTTCGAATATGCTATATCGATTCCGTTGAGAGCCTGGTCGGCATATATAAGGAAGTTATAACGCACCGGCACGATATAGCTGAAGAGTCGCATTGCCGGATACATGCTCGGTACCGGGAATGAGAATGCCGCAATGGAGAAGGAGAGGATTCCGAGCAGGGCGCATACGGAGAGCGAGAGTCTGAGGTTTGGCAACACGCAAACCACGAAAATCGCAAAGCCTTGGCATGCGAGAACATACATAAATTCTGAAAGCAGCATCCATCCCCATGATCCGTTCATCGGATAATGGTTGTAGCGGTAAAGCCATGCGGTCATGAAGAACGCCACTACCCACCATATCACAGTCTGGGGAAACAGCTTGCCGAACAGAGCTTTCACCACTGAGCCGTCAGCCATCTGCATGAGGCGTCGGGAAGTGCCGTATTTCATTTCCTGGCCGAGGCTGAACGCCGTGATAAGGAATATCATCAGCTGTAGCAGACAAGGCACAAAAGAGTTCGCGATGTATATCCCGTAATTGAGCTGTGGATTGCCAATGCCCCGCGATGCGATGTTGACAGGCATCATCATGGGGGCGAGAGCCTCTGCATCGGCACCTGCCGACTGCACGATATTCATGGCTATGCCTGCCTTGGCATATACCGCCGTGGCCTTGAATGTCTTGAAGAGCATTGAGGCAGGCACGAAATATGTCATGTTGGTATAAAAGGTAATCACCGGTTTTCGCCCGGCAAGCAGGTCAGCCTGAAAATTTTCAGGAATCAGGAAGAAACCGTATACCTTTCCGCTCTGCATCAGATGACGCGCCTCACTGAAGCTGTTGGGAGTATGGGTGAGGTTTACCATCTGCATGCCGTTTAGGCTCTGGGTAATATCCCGGCTGAGGGACGTGCCGTCGCGGTCCACCATAGCTGCCGGCACTCGTGTCGGCAACCCCTTGTCGAGCATGGTTGTCAGAAACATGAACATGAACAGAGGGATGATGAAGAATCCTGTCCAATATACAGGTCTCCTCACAATCTGCACCAGGCTCCTGATCATGATGGACTTAAGCCCCTTATTTAACTCGAGATTGCCCATGCTGACTATCCGCTAATCTTTTACCCCTAAATACAATACAGACATTCCCGGACGGAAATTCTCCACCGGCTTATCAGGGCGACATTTGATCTGGAATGTACGGGCATCATAGTCGCCTGTGGCCTTTGTCGCCTGCCAGTTGGCATATGTGCCGAGGTCTTTGATATAAAATACCTTCATGTCAACTTCCTTGTCGAGGGCTGGAATCTTGACGCGGAGCACGGTCCCGAGTTTTATATCCTTAAGCAGAGTCTCGCGGACGTTGAACACAGCCCAATGGTCATCCTTCTCAAGTGTCATCACCGGCGCGCCGGTGGCTATAAGTTCGCTTACGTTGGGATATATCACGGTAATCTCGCCATCGCAAGGGGCTGTAAGATATTGATCCTCAAGAAGGGCGTTTACTTCCTGAACGCCGCCCTTGGCTACAGTCACCATAGCCGAGGATGCCTCTTTATCCTGTTTCTGAGCGCCGGAGCGGGCAAGTTCATACTGGCTTTTTGCCGCAGCCTCTCCTGCTACAGTTGCATCGTAGGCGGCTTTTGCCTCATCGCGTTTCTGCTCGCTGACAACACCCTTCTCAAAAAGGGTCTGCATGCGGGTATAAGTTTTCTTTGCGATCTCCGCGGCAGCTTGCGCCTGTTTCCAGAGGTCGCGGGCTCCCTCGACGATCTGCGGACGTGTGCCGGCGTCAACCTTGGAATTGGCAGCCTGGGCAGCGCTTTCCATAGCCCTGGCCTGCTCCATCTTCGCCTCTACGAGTGAAGAATTTATACGCACAAGTGTATCGCCAGCCTTTACATGCTGTCCCTCTTCAACGTAAATTTCTGCAACGCGTCCGGGGAGCTTGCCGGAGATGCGGATCTCTGTGGCCTCACCCTGCCCCTGTACGGTGTCCGGACCGGGTTTGAGACATATGAAGCCCACTATTGCCAAGGCTGCGAGGATACAGACAATCACAACGATTGTCAGGATCAGTGCCTTGTCTTTTTTTGTAACCTCGGAAGGGTCTACCGCCCCTATAGGTTGTGTATTCTGTGTATTGTCAGTTGCCATCTTTATAAGAAGTTGTGAAGTTATATTAGTAATTTAGTTTCCCTATCACTTTGTCGAGATATACTTCGCAGAGGTGTATGCCTATCTCCGCGTCGATTTTCTCGGAATTAGCCTGCAGCCATGCGGTCTGAGCGGCGATTACATCGTTTGTGGTCATCACGCCCTCGCTGAATCCGATCTGGGCGGAGCGGAGGTTCTCTTCGGCACTCGCCATGTTGGATTTGGTCATGTCGTAAGTCTTGAATGCCTCCTGAAAGCTGAATTTAGCCTGTTGCACCTGCAGATCGACCTTCTCCTCCAGATCCTCAAGCATCAGGCGCTGAGCGTTGGTGGCGGATTTTGTGGCGCGGTAATGGTTGTAGTTTCCTCCCCAATGCCATAACGGGATGGCGATGGTGGCACCGACGCTGAAGCCTCCTCCGAATTTTTTACTGAAGCCGTTGTTGAGATTTGGGTTTGAGAATTCATAGGCACCCACGATGGCGAGCTTCGGCAGCATCTGTCCCATGGCAAGTTTCTCTCTTTGAGATAACACCGATATCCCTTGGCGCAGCACCTCCAGATCCTGACGGCGTGAATATACATCCTGCATATCATATACAGGGTCGGGCATAGCGGTAAGACCGCTTTTGAAATCCTCGTCGGCAAGCGTCATGTTCGACTGCACCGGGAGTCCGCACACCTGCGCCAATGCCATGCGGGCCAAAGTGAGACCATTGTCGAGCTTGGTGCGCATTATCTTGGCCTCGTTGAGCTTCACTTCCACCATGAGCAGGTCGGCACGTGTCGCCACTCCAGCTTCAAGCATGGCGTTTACGCTGTAACGCAGAGTATCGACCAGTGTCACAAAGCTGTCGGCAAGTTTCTGTTTGGATTTCAGCGACACCACCATCCAGTATGCCTGGTCGACGGCAAAAACCACATCCTGCACTACATTGTTGCGGGCGGCCGTCGCCATCTTCTCTGCGTATTTGGTGATTTCGTTAAGCGCTTTAATCTGTCCGCCCATGAATACGGGCTGTGTCAGGGTGAAGGCTCCGGCAAACACATTGTGAGTGTCGAAACTCATTGCGTCTTTAGGAATCACAGCAACTTCCGTGGGGATATATCCCCCGGTAGACGGATCCTTTATCGGTGCACCGCTCGGATCTGTCAGGATGTTGTATTTGAAACTCTGGGTCGATGGGTCGAAGCTCATCGTCGGCAGTTTGGCATCCTCTCCGAGAAGATTGATAGTGCGCTGATTATAAAAATATGTTCCCGCGAAATCTATGCCCGGAAGATATAGGGCTTTGGCAGCCTTGCGGTCGTAGCCGGCTCCGCGTATCCCCTCCTCGGCCATGCGGATGGTCTTGTTGTTGCGCACCGCCATGTTGCGGCAGGAATCGAGGGTATATGTCCCCTCCTGTGCCGCGGCGGGTAATGCCGCGATGCAAATGGCTGCGCCAAGAAGTGTTGATTTGCTGAATAATCTCATATGGTGGAATCTTAACAGAGATGAAAAAATATTAATACACCTCTAATTAAACTACAAATTTAGCAACATTTTGTTTAATTTAGTAATTTTGCAGAAAAATTATACATACGACCCTTTCGGCATCCGGCTGAAGGAGTTTATTGCGTAAAGATTATTATGGAAAATATCTGGAGGCAGTATCGTTTTGAATATCGCAGTCTGTTCAGCTTAGGTTTGCCGGTGCTGGTGACTCAGCTGGGTGTTATCATAGTGAGTTTCGCCGACACTATGATGGTCGGGGCATATGGTGTTGATGAACTGGCTGCAGCAGCTTTTGTAAATTCACTTTTCATAATTCCGGTGGTGATGCAGATGGGGTTTGCACAAGGGCTTACACCGATTGCTGGGGCTCTGTTCGGTAAAGGGGAGAATCGGCAGGTCGGAACCGCCTTGCATGCCGGGGTGCAGGTGAATCTGGCGGTATCGCTCTCGCTGACAGTAATCATGGGCATACTCTATTTCTTTCTTGACCGGTTCGGACAACCTGTGGAAATTCTCCCGTTGGTAAGGAAATATTACCTTATAATTCTTGCTACGCTTCTGCCGATGGCGGTTTTCAATTCTTTTCAGCAGACCTTCAACGGTTTTAACGACACGGCAATGCCCATGTGGATGATATTGGGCTCGAATGTCATAAATATAATCGGGAACTACATGCTTATTTTCGGCCATTTCGGTTGTCCGGAACTTGGACTTGCCGGTGCCGGATTGAGCACGCTTGTGGCGCGTTATGCAGCGGCAATAGCGATAGTGATTGTATTTTTCTATGGCAGGAAATATGAGGAATATACCCTTGGTTTCAGGAGCAAGGAAAGTCTCGGGGCTGTCAGACGCAAAGTGTGGGTCACATCTTATCCTGTCATGATACAAAGCGGTGTCGAATGCTCCCTGTGGAGCTTCGGGGCGGTGGTCAGCGGTTGGTTCGGAAAGATACAGCTCGCGGCGTATCAGGTGGTGAACACTATGGCGCAACTCGGTTTCATGACATTCATAAGTTTCGGCACAGCCACATCTATCCGTGTGGCGAACTATATGGGGCAGAAAGATATAAGGGGTGTGCGCCGCATCACGTCAGCCGGGCTGCATCTTAATCTCGTGCTTGCCACTGTTGCGTCTCTCATCTTCATCCTCGGAGGGAAATGGCTGATCCATTGCTTCACACCAGATGAGTCGGTGGTCGCATCAGCCCTTGCGTTGATCCTGCCTCTTGTGATTTATCAATACATGGATGCCACTCAGCTGACATACGTAAATGCCATCCGAGGCACATCATATGTGAAGCCTCTGCTGTGGATTTCCATATGTTCATATATCGCTGTCGGAATTCCGGTGCTGCTGCTTTTCGCCAAGGGATTCGACTGGGGAAATGTAGGTGTGTACTACAGTTTTGACGTTGCTCTGATGGTTGCATCCGTCATGGCTACATTGATTTTCTATCGCTTGATACGTAAAATTTAAATTTGTTTAATACTATTTATTAGGGAAAGCGGCAATTTTTCACTATTTTTGCAATTTAAAGATATTCTCAAAATATCAGAATGGGAAAAATCATAGCAATAGCCAACCAGAAGGGTGGCGTGGGTAAGACCACCACCACTATCAATTTGGCGGCATCGCTTGCCGCTGAGGGTAAGAAGGTGTTGATAATCGATGCCGACCCTCAGGCAAATGCCACATCAGGCTACGGTATAAAACCGGAAGAGATGGCGTCGTCCATCTATGAATGTCTTGTCGACGATTATCCGTTGGCAGGTTCGCAAGTGCCCACCTGTATGAAGGGGCTTGATTTGATAGGCTCCCGTATTGACCTCGCCGGTGCGGAACTGGAATTGATAAGCCGTCCAAACAGGGAGAAGGTTCTCGCCCGGTTGCTCGCCGGTATTGCCGACCAATATGATTATATATTGATAGACTGCTCACCGTCGCTCGGATTGATTACGGTCAATGCGCTTACTGCCGCCAACTCGGTAATAATACCTGTGCAGGCCGAATATTTTGCATTGGAGGGTATCACGAAACTTATCAACACCATACGCATAATCAAGCCTAAGCTTAATCCGGGCTTGGAGATTGAAGGGTTTCTGCTTACGATGTACGATGCCAGATTGCGCCTTGCCAATCAGATTTATGAGGAGTTGAAGAGCCATTTCGGCGATATGGTGTTCACTACCGTGATACCTCGCAATATAAGATTGAGCGAGGCTCCGTCCCATGGGCTTCCGGCGTTGCTTTACGATCCTGAAAGCCGCGGTGCTACCTCCCATACGGCACTTGCCCGTGAAATAATAGCCAAGCACAAGCGTCAGGCTAAGAATAAGTAATTTCGGTTGAATTTAATAAACAGGATAAGAATACTATATGGCTCCACGACGTAACGCCTTAGGGCGAGGACTTGATTCGCTGATATCCATGGACGATGTACCCGCACGCGGGTCATCGGCTATCAATGATATAGACCTCGAACAGATTGCACCAAATCCCGACCAACCCCGAACTACATTTGATGAAGATGCACTCGAGGAACTTGCGGCTTCCATACGTGAATTGGGTATAATCCAGCCATTGTCGCTGCGTAAGGTAGCGCCTGACTCGTACCAGATTATAGCGGGTGAACGACGTTACCGTGCCGCCAAACTTGCCGGACTTTCTTCGGTGCCTGCGTATATACGTACGGCTAACGAGGCTGAGTTGACTGAGATGGCTCTTATAGAGAATATCCAGCGTGAGGATTTGAATGCCATTGAAATAGCATTGACATTCAAGAAGCTTATAGACCAATATTCGTTGACTCAGGAGCGTTTGAGCGAACGTATCGGCAAGAAACGTGCCACGATAGCTAATTTTCTGCGTCTGTTGCGTTTGCCTGCTGAGGTACAATTGGGATTGCGGGATAAGCGTGTGGATATGGGACATGCACGTGCGCTTCTGTCGATTGATGACCCTTCGGTGCAATTGAAATTGTATAATCAGATAGTGAAGGAGGGGCTGTCGGTACGTAAGGTCGAGGAATTGGCAAAGGCTTATCGTGATAATGCCGGAGAGCCGGTTGAATCAGAGAAAAAATCACATTCAAAACCTCAGCCGAATCATGATTTTGACATACTACGTGACCATTTGTCGCGGCGTTTCAGTACTCCGGTGCAATTTAGTTGCGACAAATCAGGTAAGGGGAAAATAACATTTACTTTTAAAAACGAGGGTGAACTTGAAAGATTAATTACTATCTTTGACGAACTGAAACCGCAACATAATTGACGGATGTGTTTTGCGCAAAGTCGGTACTTGTTTGTAATGTGCTGATGATGCGTAAGATATGTTTATTATTGATAACAGTGCAGCTTGTAGATATTAAAAAGGATTTTGTCGCAAAATGCGTAATCGGCATGGTTTTATTCATGCTGGCAACTCCGTTTAACATTTTTTCAGCAAACCCTAACAAGCCGGTTCGTCCCGCGCGCCGTGCTGATAAACCGGTTGTGGAGAAGTCCGTTTCCACGCTCCCCGATTCAATTCCATTGTCAGCTCCGGTATCCACACCTGCCGCGGTAGTGGAGGATGCTTTTACATTGGAAGGCGATACCATAATGTTGGCTCCGATGGATACTATACCTATTGTAGACTCTCCCGAGATGAAGCTGTTTTCCGACAGTACTCTCGTCGACGGTCCTCGTGAGAATTATGGAAAGGTGTTTACCCCTAATCCCACCCGTGCGGTGTGGTTGTCGGCATTGTTCCCCGGACTTGGACAGATTTACAATAGACGATATTGGAAACTTCCGTTGGTTATAGGCGGTTTTATGGGTTTGGGCTACGGTGCGTCGTGGAATAATATGATGCTCCGCGATTACACACGTGCCTACACCGATATAATGGACAATGATCCGTCGACCAATAGCTACATGGATTTCTTCCCCCCGAACACTGATGAGTCGACTCTGAATAAATCATGGCTCGAACGCACCTTGAAATCACGCAAGGATTATTACCGTCGTAACCGTGACTTGTGTGTGATAAGTATGATAGGTGTGTATCTATTGGCAATGGTTGATGCGTATGTCGATGCATCGTTGTCCAATTTTGATATATCGCCCGATCTGTCCATGCAGGTGGCTCCGGTTATGATGCAGGATGTAGGCAGTCCGTTTCCGGTACTCGGGGTGCAGATGGCAGTTAATTTTTAGAAGAACAAGAACAGTAGATGACTATTATGACACTACGGAAAATATATATTACAATGATGTTCGGTGCGGTAGCCTTTGTGGTTTCCGCCGGACCGTCGATATTGGATATCAAGCATTCGATTACTGACGATAATGTTATACCGCCAGAGAGTTTTGAAACCAAGACACGTGAACTGGAAGAGAATTTCTATCTCAAGAAGTATACCGCGCATCCTGTGGAGCAGGGGCAGGTGAAGATGGGTAATCCCGAGGAGTATGAGCAGCTGTTGAGCCGTCTGCCCACTGAAATAGAGATGCCCTACAACCCTGTAGTCGGACGTCTGATAGAGATGTATCTTGGAAAACGTCGCGGTTTGGTTGCCGACATGCTCGCGTTGCATAATTATTATGGGAAGATATTCATAGAAGAGCTTATAAAGGAGAAGGTACCTCTGGAGCTTCAATATCTTCCGGTGATAGAATCGGCTATTAACCCCAATGCGGTGTCGCGTATGGGAGCCGGCGGTCTATGGCAGTTTATGCCGGCTACTGCCACAGGACTTGGCATGGAGGTGAACTCGTTGGTGGATCAGCGTCGCGACCCGAGGGTCTCATCGCGTTATGCCGCAAAATATCTGAAGCAGTTGTATAATATATATGGTGACTGGTCCTTGGCTATCGCAGCTTATAATTGCGGTCCCGGTAATGTGAATAAAGCATTGCGCCGTGCCGGTGGCGGTAAAAAGGATTTTTGGGAAATATACAATTACCTTCCATCTGAAACACGTGGATATGTACCTGCTTTTATTGCTGCTAATTTTGTGATGAACTATCATGACCGGTACGGCATACGTCCGACTCTTGTAAAGCAGCAGTTGGTTACCGATACCGTAGAGGTAGCTAACCGTGTCCATTTCCGCCAGATAGCTGATGTGCTGAATATTCCCGTGGAAGAGATACGCATGCTCAATCCGCAGTTCCGCAAGGATATAATACCCGGTGACAATCATCCGTATTCGCTTGTACTCCCGTCGCAGCAATGTCTCAGCTATATTATAAGCGAGGATGCTATTCTGAGTCATGATTCCGAGATGTATGAGCGTCGTACATATGTGGAGCCGGGAGTGGCGCGGGTGGAGAATGGTGCTACTAACGATGAGCTTGCGGCCGCACAGACGCAGAATGCCGGAGATAATAAAGAGATAGCGCAGGCTGTTACCGCCAATGTGGTGAAAAAAACACATATAGTGGGACGTGGCGAAAATTTGCGTGATATAGCCAAGAAATATGGCGTGAGTGCCACGGATGTGAAGCGATGGAACAATCTGCGCCGTGGAAAAGTGAAAGAGGGCGATGAACTTACGATAGAGGTTTATGAAAGAACGGTGGCTCAAGCCGATGTGCGTCCTACTACACCGAGTACTGTGACAAAACGCGTTGAGGGTCCTCAAACGTCAACATCAAAATCAACCAAGTCGACGAACCGTGATACTAAGAGCGGAAAGGCTAAAAAACCGTCGGTAACAAACTATACCGTGAAGAGTGGAGACAATCTTGAGAAGATAGCTAAACGTCACGGCGTGTCGGTAGCCGATATTCAGGCTGCTAATGGAATGAGCAAAGGAACTACGCGAATCAACGTAGGACAGAAAATTAAAATTCCGGCAGCCGGTTCGGGAGTGTCCTCAAAATCAACAGCAAAGTCAAGAAATTCGGCTGTTTCCGGCAAGAAATCAACCTCGAAAAAAAGTGGCACTAAGAAGCGCTCAAGCAAGAAAAGACGCCGCTAATGAATAAGATTATTGCAAAATGATAGTGAACGCCTTAATTTTAACTAAAATTAAGGCGTTTTCTTTTTGCCATTGTCAGATTATATTCGTTAAATTTGCGGTATTAACCTATATGAATACCATTAATACATAAATTATGGATATAAATAGAATAATGTCTTCACTCGAGATGAAGCATCCCGGTGAAAAGGAGTATCTGCAAGCCGTAAAAGAGGTGCTCATGTGTGTGGAAGAGGTGTACAATCAGCACCCTGAATTCGAAAAAGCCCGTATAGTAGAGCGCATGGTTGAGCCGGACCGTATAGTGACATTCCGTGTTACCTGGACCGACGACCGTGGCGAAGTACAGACCAATATCGGTTACCGCGTGCAGTTCAATAATGCCATTGGCCCGTACAAGGGTGGCATACGTTTCCATGCATCGGTAAACCTCTCCATCCTCAAATTCCTCGGATTTGAACAAACCTTCAAGAATGCGTTGACCACACTCCCGATGGGGGGTGCCAAAGGTGGTAGCGATTTCTCTCCCCGTGGCAAGAGCGATGCTGAAATCATGCGTTTCTGCCAGGCATTCATGCTTGAGTTGTGGAAAAACATAGGTCCTGACCGTGACGTTCCCGCCGGCGATATAGGTGTTGGCGGCCGTGAGGTAGGATACATGTACGGCATGTATAAGAAATTATGCAACGAATGCGATGGCTCAATGACCGGTAAGGCAATGTCGTTCGGTGGATCGCGCATACGTCCCGAGGCTACCGGATTCGGTGCACTCTACTTTGTTCAAAGCATGCTCGCTGCCAAGAATGATGATATCAAGGGCAAAACTGTGGCTATCTCCGGATTCGGTAATGTGGCATGGGGCGCAGCCCTCAAGGCTACCGAACTTGGTGCGAAAGTGGTGACTATCTCCGGTCCTGACGGATATATCTACGATCCCGAAGGTATATCCGGTGACAAGATTGACTATATGCTTTATCTCCGTGCTACAGGTGATGATATCGTGGCTCCCTATGCCGAAAAATATCCTGAAGCAAAATTCTTCGCCGGCAAGAAACCGTGGGAACAGAAAGTGGATATAGCATTGCCTTGCGCTACCCAAAATGAGCTTAACGGTGACGATGCCAAGCAGTTGGTGGACAACGGTGTGCTCATGGTCGCTGAAGTATCTAATATGGGATGTACCCCCGAGGCTATCGATACGTTCATCAACAGCCGTGTGACTTATGCTCCCGGTAAGGCTGTGAATGCAGGCGGTGTGGCAACATCAGGTTTGGAGATGAGCCAGAATGCAATGCACCTGCAGTGGAGCGCCGACGAGGTTGATGCAAAATTGCATGTGATTATGCGCGACATCCACGAACAGTGTGTCAAATACGGTACTGAACCCGATGGCTACCTCAACTATATGAAGGGCGCCAATATCGCCGGATTCATGAAAGTGGCAAATGCCATGATGGGTCAAGGCGTGATATAAACACAGGCTCTGTAGTTCATAAAGATAGGCAGGGGCCGGCACAATCAGTTGCCGGCCCCTGCTGTCGTCTGTAATTATCTTTTAAGTATGAAGCTGAAGCTTTTGTTATGTATCGGGCATTAGCGACGGTTGTGTACGGAACCGCCGGAGCTTGAGCCTATTCCTACCGGATTCTTTATGTCACAGCTTATTGACCCGCCGCTTGATGCGCTTGCCGAACCGGTGGCTGATTCAAGAGATGATGCAGAAACTGACGCGCCGCTTGATGCATGAAGATCCACATTTTCGCACTTGCCGTTGAGGTCGGTTGATGAGCCGCTTGAAGCCTCCGATGTGATGGATGATGCCGAAATATCGGATATGAATATCGATGCCCCGCTTGATGATTTTGTGGTGATGCCATTGGCTGCTGTAACACTATTAATGACCAAAGTCGCACCGCTTGACGCTTTAGCGGATATATCGCGGCCGTCGGCGTTGTATTTTCCGGATATGTTGAGTGTGGACCCCGACGATGCGGATAGCCTTGTAATCAAGGGTGATTTTACTACGATAGTTACCTTTTTGGCGCAGCTGCCAAGATTCTTTGTACTTTGGCATGAGAGGGTGCTGTCGGAAACGATTGTCTCTATGAGTTCCATAACATCGTCAGGAGCTGATACTGTTACCGATGCAGTGTCGCACTGTATGTATGTTACCTGAAGGCCGGATGAGGAACGAAGACCTGATATCTCCGGAAGGGTAGTGGTGCGGGTGATGATTGGACCGGTGGAGTTGCATTCATACTCATCAAATGCAGATATGATGCGTCGGCATGAAACAGAACTGATTAGTGTGGCGCTCAATGCGAGCAGTCCGATGGTAGATTTAAAATTCATATCGTAGGTATAAATGGTGTATATAATGCTGTTTGTAAATATAGACGTAGCAACTTTCCAAAAAGTTACAGTAGCGCGAAAAAATAATTATCTTTGTGAAAATTAACGACTGATTGAACGATTTATCCATGAACGGAATGGTGAAAATAGGCTTGTTGCCACGTATTATAATAGGTATTGCTGTAGGAATAGGTGTCGGGTATGTGGCTCCGATGTGGGTGGCGCGTATATGTGCGACGTTCAATGCCGTGTTCGGTCAATTTCTTGGATTCCTGATTCCACTCATTATCGTGGGATTCGTTGCTCCTGCGATTGCTGATTTAGGCAAGCGGGCAGGGGGGATGCTTTTGTTTACCGCCGCACTCGCTTATGCGGCTACGTTTATCGCGGGGGTGTCATCGTATTTCACCGGGGCATGGTTGTTCCCATCTATGATTTCACCGGAAGCAATGCCTGCCGCGGTTGCTGATGCTGCGGTGGAAATCACACCATACTTTTCTATGGATATTCCTGCGCTGATGCCTGTGATGACGGCACTGGTGTTTGCGTTTATGCTTGGTTTAGGGGCGGCTTATGTGAAAGGGTCAGCATTGCGTCGCGGTATAAATGAATTCCGCTCAATAGTAGCCATGACTATCAACAAAGCCATAATCCCGTTGCTTCCGGTCTATATCTTCGGAATATTCCTTAACATGACCGTTGCTGGGCAAGTGACGACTATTCTCATGGCGTTTATCAAGATAATAGTGGTGATTTTTGTGTTGCATGTGTTGATATTAGTTGTCCAATATTGTGTGGCGGCTTGCTTTGCACGAAAAAATCCGTTCAAGATGTTATGGGAGATGATGCCTGCTTATTTTACGGCGTTGGGTACACAGTCATCGGCGGCTACTATTCCCGTGACTTTGCGGCAGGCAGTGAGGATGGGCGTGAGTGAGGATGTTGCCGGATTTGTGGTGCCGTTGTGCGCAACCATACACATGTCCGGCAGCACGCTGAAGATAGTGGCGTGTGCGCTCGCACTGATGATTATGCAGGGATTGCCTTATGACGGAGGTATGTTCTGTCATTTCATAGCCATGCTTGGGGTCACTATTATAGCTGCCCCCGGTATCCCGGGCGGAGCCATTATGGCTTCGTTAGGATTGCTGTCATCTATACTCGGGTTCAGCGATGCCCAAAATGCTCTGATGATAGCGCTGTACATATCCATGGATAGTTTCGGTACAGCCTGCAATGTGACCGGCGATGGCGCATTGGCGGCAATAGTTGACCGTTTTTATGGAAATAAAAAAATGTGACGGCGGTGTAACTATTTCAGATTTTCCGCGTCTGATAAGAGCGTAAACAGTAAAAAAACAAATAACATAAATTGATTATGGATTTATTGCAGGTGCAAAATGTGTCCAAGACTTATGGGACGCATGCGGCACTCGACGATGTGTCGTTGACCGTGCCGCAAGGTTCGGTTTACGGGTTGCTCGGTCCTAACGGAGCGGGTAAGACAACTCTTATAAGAATTATCAATCATATCACGGCTCCTGACAATGGGCAAGTGATATTCGACGGACATCAGCTTACGCAGGACGATGTAGCATATATAGGTTATTTGCCTGAAGAACGCGGGCTTTATAAAAAGATGAAGGTGGGCGAGCAGGCTGTATTCTTTGCCCGGCTGAAGGGATTGTCCCGCGCCGATGCCATACGTGAACTGAAGGTGTGGTTCGAACGGTTCGGTATATCCGATTGGTGGAACCGCAAGGTTGAGGAGCTGTCCAAAGGTATGGCACAGAAGGTGCAATTCATAGTCACGGTGTTGCACCGTCCTAAGCTGTTGATATTCGACGAACCGTTTTCCGGCTTCGACCCTATAAACGCCAATCTGTTGCGCGATGAGATATTGCGTCTTAAAGATGAGGGGGCGACCGTGATATTCAGTACGCACAACATGTCGTCGGTAGAGGAGATATGTGATAATATCACCCTTATAAATGCCGGTCATAATATACTGACCGGCAATGTGGAGGAGATACGCCGTGAGTTTACGCGCGGTAGGTATTCACTCACATTTACCGGCGATGCTGCAAAACTGTCCAATGCTCTTTCACCGATGCTCAAGGAATATTCTCTGGTGCCCGGGACGGCAGGTAGACTATGTCTTGATATGCATCTTGCTGAAGGAACTGCATTGCGCGATATAATAGCTTGTGCCAATGATACCGTGGAGATTGCATCAATAAACGAGGCTCTCGCGTCAATGAACGATATATTCATCAAAGCGGTGGAAGCTTCTAACGCACGGTAATAATCAATCAAAAAGATTTTATTATGACATCGAAAATAGGTATAATAATACGGCGCGAGTTTATGGAGCGCGTCACTAAGAAAAGTTTTATAATCACCACTCTCCTCATGCCGGTGATAATGCTCGCGCTCATGACGGTTCCGGCATTGATAGCCATGTTCTCGGAAGGAGACAACCGGAATGTACTCGTAGTGGACGAATCGGGAATCATAGCTCCCAAGTTGGAAAATACTAATACGGTATCATTTGCAGTGTCGCCTGTAAGTCTCGATTCAGCATTGGCACGTGAGGATGTTGACGCTGTACTTGTAATTCCGTCTGATATAACCGTGGGACAAAAAACACTTCGGTTGTACACCAATAGTGCTTCGTCGATAAGTCTTGAAGGTGCTATCACCGGACAGGTCAATGATATAATTGAAGCCAAGCGGTTGGAAAGCTACAATATCTCGGACTTGGATAAGATAGTGGCGGCTGTGCATAGCGATGTGTCGTTGCAAAGTTTCCGCAATGACAAGGAGCAGGGTGAACAGGAAGCCTCCACCATACTAAGTTATTCGCTGGGTATTGTGCTGACATTGCTTCTGTATATGTGCATGCTGCTTTACGGGCAGATGGTGATGACAAGTATTATTGAAGAAAAGAACAACCGCGTATTGGAGATAATAGTGTCGTCGGTCAAGCCCACTCAGCTCATGCTCGGCAAGATTTGTGGAATAGGGCTGGTGGCTGTAACGCAGATAGTGATATGGGGTGTACTGATAGCTTCCATGTCGGCATTCCTGCTGCCGGCTTTGGTACCGGCGGATATGGCGGCTGATATGACGGCATTGAATTCGGGTACGGTCGAAGTCTCGTCGCTGAGCACTGATGTCGAGCTGCTTCAGGCGTTGTCATTGATGGGCAATGTCGGTTACATATTGCAAATGTTCGGATTGTTGCTGTTGTTCCTGATAGGAGGATTCATGCTCTATTCGGCTGTGTATGCAGCTATAGGTTCGGCTGTGGATAATATTCAGGATGCCGGTCAGTTGCAGTCTATAGTGATATTCCCTATAATAATAGGCATGGTGTTCGGTATGACGGCTGCATCAGATCCGACATCCTCACTATCGGTGTGGACATCAATGATTCCGTTCACTTCGCCCATGGTTATGATGGCGCGTATTCCATTCGGCATTCCGGCATGGGAGATTGTAGTGTCATTGATAATATTGTACCTGTCGTTTTTCTTACTCGTGTGGCTCGCCGCCAAGATTTACAGGGTGGGCATATTCATGTACGGTAAGAAGCCTACTATAAAAGAACTTATCAGATGGGCACGATATAAATAACGTTGGCGATAGTTAAAAAAGCAGGCACGTCGGCGACTAAAGTCATGGCGTGCTTGTTTTTTATATGTTTTTATATCAACATGTAAACAAAAAGGCTGATTAAGGTGCATGGAATGTCAAATATTTTTAGTAATTTCGCACGCTTAATGTCACATAGAAAAGATGAGACAACTAAAAATCACTAAATCAATCACTAACCGCGAAAGCGCGTCGCTCGACAAATATCTTCAGGAGATAGGTCGTGAAGAACTCATCTCAGTAGAGGAGGAGGTAGAGCTGGCGCAGCGTATTCGCCAAGGGGATCAGAGAGCACTCGACAAGCTCACTCGTGCCAATCTTCGCTTCGTAGTGTCAGTTGCCAAGCAGTACCAAAACCAAGGGTTAAGCTTACCTGACTTGATTAATGAAGGCAATCTCGGCTTGATAAAAGCGGCACAGAAATTTGACGAAACTCGAGGCTTTAAATTTATCTCCTATGCGGTTTGGTGGATTCGTCAATCTATTTTACAGGCTCTTGCCGAGCAATCGCGTATAGTGCGCTTGCCGTTGAACCAGGTGGGCTCGCTGAATAAAATCAGCAAGGCATTGTCGAAATTCGAACAGGATCATGAACGTCGTCCCTCCGCAGAGGAGCTTGCTGAACGTCTGGATGTGCCTGTCGATAAAATCGCCGATACACTTAAGGTATCAGGACGTCACATTTCCGTTGATGCACCTTTCGTAGAGGGTGAGGACAATAGTCTGCTCGACGTTTTGACCAACGATGATTCGCCAATGGCAGACTCCACGCTTACACAGGAATCGCTATCAAAGGAAGTGGACCGTGCTTTACGCCAGCTTCACGAACGCGAGCGCGAGATTCTGAAGATGTTCTTCGGTATCGGTTGTCAAGAGATGACTCTTGAGGAAATCGGAGCCAAGTTTGACCTTACACGTGAACGTGTGCGTCAGATCAAGGAGAAGGCGATCCGCCGACTGAAGGGTCAGAAGAGCCGTTTGCTCAAACCGTATCTCGGACAGTAATTCCGAACTTTAATGCCGATACCTGCGGGTGCCGGGAAAATACATTCGATGGGATATGCCATATAGCGTATCCCATCGTCTTTTTTGGCACTCCATTTATGTGGCTCCGTATGGTGAGTGTTATTGTTGGATGCCGATAAAAAATAGCGGTGTTCCAAATAATTCGGAACACCGCCTGAGAATATTATTTACGGTATCGTTTAGTCTATTACGATTTCATCAACGAAGATGAATGCAACTTTACCTATGCCGGCACCGTGCCACTGGGGAATGTCCATTTCGCATTCGGCGGTTACCTTGACGTATTGTGCCGATACTTTCTCAAACATTATGGTGTGTGATATTATATCGGATTTGTGTCCGGTCATTTGTGGATATTTGCGTTCGGCTACTTTTGAGAATTCTTTTCCGTCAGAGGATACTTCGATGGTTATACCGCGGGTATCGAAAATCCAGTTTGGGGTATCGATTAATGTGCGTACTGTTACGGAAGAGATTTCCTGTACGGAGCCGAGGTCAATGGTGGCTACAAGCGGTGTTCCGTTAAATCCAAGCCATTCGCCTGTGTTGAAGCTTGATGTGCCGAAACGTCCGTCGGTGAGTACGCTGCCGCCGGTGGTGCGGTAGCGTGAATGGGGTTCTGTGCCAAGAGTCACCTCGCTTGACGCGGCCTTGTGGAAAGATACGCTGTCGACAAACATGCGGCTCGCTCCTGTGGGGCGTATTGCAATAGCCTTGATGGTTGACGTCTTGTCAAGTACTACCGGCTCGCTGTACAGTGTGGATTTTTCTGTAGGTTCGGTTCCGTCAAGAGTATAATATATGGGAGCATCATCGATGGTGCGGAATTCAGCCTTTATCACATGTTCCTCAGGAACGGAAACGAGTCCGCCTTGGATGTCGAATATGTGCTTGGCGTAATTGTAGCCTTGTGCATCGTATTGAGCAATCATACGTGGCAGGCGTTTGGTGAAGTCGTTGAAGTCTTTCTTTTCGGGAGCTGTCCACTGTACTTCGCTCATTGCTGCCAAGCGAGGAAGTTCCATGTACTGAACATGGCTTAGGTTGGGTATGTATTCAGTCCAAAGATTGGCTTGAGCGCCTAATATATGCTTGGCTTGTTCAGGAGTGAGGTTCGGGCTTACCGGTTCAAGGCTGTAAACTTTGCTTACAGGAACATATCCTCCGATTCCGAACGGTTCCAGGTCGGTGTCCTGAGATTGCAGATAGTCGAAATAGCAGAAATTGGTGGGGGTGAGTATCGCGTCATGGCCTTGTTGCGCGGCTTGCTGGGCGCCTTCTTCACCTCGCCATGACATTACTGTGGCACCGGGGAATAATCCGCCTTCGATGATTTCATCCCATCCAATCATCTTTCTGCCAAGTCCGGCGAGTGCTTTTGCGGCACTTTCCATTACGTAGCTTTGTAGTTTCTGTTCAGCTGTGCTGTGTGAGTCGGATTTCAGTCCGAGAGCTTTGATGCGTGCCTGGCATTTGGGGCATGCTTCCCAACGTACCTTAGGACATTCGTCACCGCCGATGTGTATGTATTCAGATGGGAATATCTCGGTGACCTCGGTGAGTACGTCGTTGATGAATGCCATAGTGGTGTCATTGCCGGCGCAAAGTACGTCATCTGCCACACCCCAGCGGCGCCATACTTCGTAAGGACCACCGGTGCAACCTAATTCGGGGTAAGCAGTCAAAGCGGCAAGCATGTGTCCGGGGAGGTCGATTTCGGGGATGACGGTTATGTGACGGTCGGCTGCGTATTTTACTATCTCCTTAGCTTCGTCCTGTGTGTAGAATCCACCGTAGGGTATGCTGTCGGAAGACTCGAAGTCTTTGCCAACGCATGTGCCGGAACGTTTTGAGCCTACTTCAGTGAGCAGAGGATATTTTTTGATTTCAAGACGCCATCCCTGGTCGTCGGTCAAGTGCCAATGGAAGCGGTTGATGTTATGGAGTGCGAGCATATCGATGAATACTTTTACCGAATCCACAGGGAAGAAATGACGTGAAGTGTCAAACATGGCACCTCTATAGGGGAATCTCGGTGCGTCGTTTATGGTTACAGCCGGGAATATCACCGTTTGTTTGGCTGCTGAAGGTATGGACTTGCGGAGAGTCTGTATGCCATAGAAATTACCTGCTGCCGATGCGCCCTGGATGTCTATTGCATTTTCATTGACAGAGAGTCTGTAGGCTTCTGTGTTTTCGTTGGTAAGCCCGTCGGTAAGTCTGATTACGTTGCTTTCGGGGGCCTGATCGGTGATTTGCAGCGTATTTCCGGTAAGCGTCTTGAGATATTCGGCGAGCAATTCGGCGTTACGGCGCAAAGTGTCGTTTTCAGCCGGGTAGCTGATTACCGTGGCGTCTGACAATAGGAAGCCGGGTGCTGATTCATCGACGATTATTTCTTGAGGCAGAGGAATTACTTGATAGTTGGCTTCCTGCTGGATTTTCTTGGAACACGATGTTGCCAAGCAACCTGCCGCCAAAACAAGGGCGAGGATTTTTTTCATGGAAAAAATGGTTATTAGGGTTATTGATAAAAATTGAATTATCTGTATAGTGTCTACAAAGTTACATTATTAATGTGGTAATATAAATACCATTGACTCAAATATTCTATAAAAAAGGCGATTAATTTGGAATGTTAATGTGAAAATGTTAATTTAGCACCATGAACATCCTGCATCAGTGTGATTTTTTTTCGCTTTGAGACTAATCTTTTTCCTATGCGGGTTGTTATATAGGAGTAAAACTTTAAAAATTAATTGTAATATGAAACCGTTAAATATTATCTTAGCTGTTGTGGGCGGTGCTATCGCCGGTGCTGCCGTAGGTCTGCTTTTTGCTCCTGACAAAGGTGAGAATACCCGTAATGATATTGTGAAGTTCCTCAAGTCTAAGGGTATTAATCTTAAGAAGGACAAGATGGAAGAACTCGCTGACGAAATCGCCGAGCAGTTGGAGAAATAAAATAAAAACAGTAAATGCACTATTTAAATTATAATGCCGTATGAGTAATCAAGGTCTTTTGTATGCGTTCCTGGGAGGTGCCATAGTCGGTGCCGGTATCGCTGTGCTGTATGCTCCTCAGAAAGGTGCTGATTTGCGCCGCAGAATCAAGGAAACGCTTCAGAAAAAAGGAATCCTGTGCACCGAAAGCGAGATTGATGCTTTGGTTGAGCAGCTTACTGCCGATATTGCAGACTGACCGCACGCTTACCTGCATGCACCTTGATAGGTGTCCATTGGCAATATGATGATAAAATGCCGTTCGGACGTTGATTGGTTGCCGTTGCGGTGGCTAATCGACGGCGAACGGATTTTATAGTATCATGTGGCTGCTTACGTTTAACTATTTAATGCCGTTATGAACGATAAAGAGAGTTCCTTCAATAGGCTTTGGGCGCAAGGTAAAGAGTTCCTGACGCTCAAATTAGAGTATGCAAAACTGACTACTGCCGAAAAACTGTCGGTATTGTTTGCCATGGTTGCCGTGGCATTGGTGCTGTTGCTCCTTGGGATGGGAGCATTGCTATTCCTTTCTATCTCCCTGGCACAGTGGATGGCGCAGGCTATCGGTACCGCGTGGAGCTATGCTATCATAGGCGGATTTTACCTTGTGCTTATGGTTGTGGTGGTTGTATTCCGCAAGGCATTGTTTGTCAATCCGGTGGCTCGTTTCATTTCACGATTAATATTGTCTTGAACTCTTAAACTATAGAATGTTATGCAGCGATTATTACCACCTCATAATACCGAAAGTGAAAATGCGGAATGGAAAGGCTTCACGATAGATGAATTGCGGTACAGACGTGCATATCTTTTGGCGCGTTGTGAACTTTCCAAAGACCAGATGATGAGGGCTATGGGCGAAGCCAAGCAGGGCTTGCCGCTTTCCGGTGCTTCGCATGGTATCATGGGAAAGATTCTTGGCAGTCTCAATTATCTTGACTATGCCTTGATAGCATTCCGCATAGGCTCAAAGCTGTTTAAGCTCACGCGGCACCGCCGATGAGATTAGATAAAGATAATAAACCAATTATATACAGATAAATAATATGAATGATTATGTGGAGGTGAGGATTGACCTCAACCCCTGCTGTGAGGATATCACCGACGTGGCGGCAGCTATGCTTGCCGATGTCGGTTTTGAGAGTTTTGTGGCTGATGAAAATGGTCTGACAGCTTATATACGCTCCGGCGAATATTCTGATGATAAACGTAATGTGCTTGATGATTTCCCATTTGTGTGCCGCATGGAGTGGAGCTCCAAGGTGATTGAGGGCAAAGATTGGAACAAGGAATGGGAGCAGAATTATTTCAAACCAATAGTAGTGGCTGACCGTTGTGTGATACACAGTTCGTTTCACACCGATTTTCCGAAATGTGAATATGATATAGTGATTGATCCGAAGATGGCTTTCGGAACCGGTCACCATTCAACCACATGGCTCATAATATCCCAATTGGTAGATATGGATATCAAGGGTAAAAATGTGATAGATATGGGTACCGGCACAGGCATACTTGCCATATTGGCGGCTATGCGTGGAGCTGCGAGAGTAACAGGAATAGAGATTGATGAAGCGGCTTATGTGAACGCTTTGGAAAACCGTGTGCTCAATTCGCATCCCGAGGTGGTGATGCTGCTTGGTGATGCCGCAAAGTTGTCAGAGGTGGGTTACAATGCCGATTTGTTTCTTGCCAATATCAACCGTAATGTCATCACATCGGACCTTCATGATTACGCACTCTCAATGAATGTAGGGGGTACGATGTTGTTGAGCGGATTTTATGAACAGGATGTGCCACTGGTGGTGGCTGAAGCCGAGAAGTATGGTTTGTCCATGGTTGGATACACCACCCGTCAGCAGTGGGCATGTGTGAGGTTGGTCAAGAACTGACTGTAGCGTAGCCCTTTTGTTTGGAAAAATTAGTAAATTTGCAGAATTACTTCAAATTATAGAACAGATGAAAAATAGATTGACATCGTTGTTATTGGCATTGATTTGTTGCATGGTATCGTATGCCCAGGAACAGTCCGAAGCTACTGCTTGGAATCATTTTGTATGGGGTGCCGAAGCGGGAGGTGCCATAGATATGACCAGTAACGATATGTCGACCATTAACCTCGACGCTTTTTTCGGATATAAGAACTCATGGATCAATGCTTTGGGTATCGGTGCGTCAGTTAATATGATGGTGAGCAATAGTGTACGGTCGTTTCCGGTTTATGCGATGTTCCGTACCGGATTCAAAAAGACCCCAACATTGCTATTCATGGATTTGAGAGGCGGATGTGTTTTCAATAATATAAATAATAATACACAACAGACACGGCTGTATTTATCGCCTGGTGTAGGTATCAATCTTGCGCGCGGACGCTCGTTCACATCATACATTACCGTAAGTTACGTTTATAATGGTTTGTCATCGTTTGCAAAGGATGGCGAACGTTATGATATCAACGGATTGAGCATGGCTTGCGTGCGTATTGGTATTAGTTTCTGAAAAATTATATGGATAAGGTAAAAGTCAAAATTATAAATTCATCGCGGCATGATATGCCACGATATTCAACTCCTTTGGCGGCAGGAATGGATGTCCGCGCAAATTTGGAATCTCCCGTAACACTCGCACCATTGCAGCGTGCTATCATACCTACGGGATTGCGCATAGAGCTTCCTGCCGGATACGAATGTCAGCTGCGCCCCAGAAGCGGGTTGGCTATAAAGCATGGTATCACTCTTGTGAATACCCCCGGAACTGTTGATGCAGATTACCGTGGTGAGATAGGGGTGATTCTAATCAACCTTTCGGCAGAACCCTTTGTTATTAATGATGGAGAACGTATCTGTCAAATGGTTGTGACGCAGCACTCACAAGTGGAATGGGATGCTGTGGAACAGTTGGATGATACAGACCGTGGCGAAGGTGGCTTCGGACACACCGGTGTGAAATAGCTGAGCCATTCAGTGCGTTCTCGTGCCGTTGACTGATTAATCATAAAAACTGACAGGAGTGAAGATACATAACCGAAAATCCGTTTTAGCTTTGTTGGCTGTAGCCACACTTTCCGTTACCCAATTTGTGTGGGGCGCCAAGCCGGTGGCGGCTGAAGCCGAGCGTGATGCCCGTAAGGCCGACTATATATATCTGGAGGGATTGCGTTATCGTGCCCAAGGCAAAAGCGATGCCTATTACGATATGGTGGCGCGCGCTTACGAGCTGAATCCTGCCGATGATTATCTTGCCAAGGAATATGGCGTCAAGCTTATACTTGAATCGGACGGCGACAGTGCCGAATTGGACCGGGCTTTAAAAATGGTTCGGGATTATGCTGTAAATAATCCCGGGGATTTCTACAATAATGTGTTGTATGCTTCCATAGCATCACAGACCGGACGAGACAGTGATGCCATGGCTACCTGGGCTTCCCTTTACCGCCATAATGCAAATAGACCGGAAGTGGCGGCAATGTATGCCGACCAGCTTGCATCGTCGGGTGCACCCGATGATATCCGGCATGCTATAGAACTCTATGATACGATAGAGGGACGCGAGGGTTCGAGTGTCAATATCTCGGCACGTAAGATTCAATTGTACAATGCACTGCGCGATACGGCGGCTGTGTTGAATGAGGGGGCATCCCTGTTGGCTACCTCACCGCAGTCGGTTCAATACACACTGCTTATGGGCAATCTGTATTCAGAGTTCGGCAAGCATGATTCAGCATTGGTCTACTACAACCGTGCGCTTGAATTGGACCCGTCGAGTGGACTTGCATATTATAACCGTGCCAATTATTATAAAACGGTGGGGGATAGTGCGGCTTATGACAGGGAGGTGTTTAACGCCATCCGGCAACCTGATCTTGATATGATGCCCAAGCTTGGGATACTGCAGGATTATGTACGTGATCTATACAGTGATTCCACGCAACACGACCGCATAACGGCTATGTTTCAGTCGTTGATAGAGCAGTATCCGCATGAGGTGGATGTGCGCAAATTGTACGGTGATTATCTTATAGCCGTGAAGGATTATGCAGGAGCGGCGGAACAGGTAAGCTATGCGGTGGATGCCGATCCGTCGGACACTCAACTGTGGCAGATGCTTTCGAGTCTGTACCTCGAACTGGGCGATTATGACAAGATGATAGCCACGTCGGAAAATGCCTTGAGATATTTCCCGGATAATGTGTTGCTGTATCAGATGCTTGCCACAGGTTACAGTAATAAGAAAGATTACGATAAGGCGATAGCAAGCCTGAGACGTGCGAAAGCTGCGGTTGACAGCACAAATGTAGAGGAGATGTCCAATGTGGTGTCGTCGATAGGCGATGTGTATTATCAAGCTGAACAAAAGGACAGCGCTTTTGTGTATTATGAGGCGGCATTGACCTTGAATCCGGAAAATCTGTTGGCTTTGAATAACTGTGCTTACTATCTCGCATGTGAGGATATGGACCTTGACCGTGCCTTGAGTATGATAAAGCATGTGGTTGAGGCAAAGCCGGAGGATAATACATCGCTCGATACCTACGCCTGGGTGCTGTTTAAACGTAAGGAATATACTGAGGCGAAGGAGATGATTGACGGAGCGTTGACTAATACCGATGAGCCTACCGGAGAAATATATGAGCATGCCGGCGATATATATTTTATGAACGGGCAACCAGAGGAAGCTCTTGATTTCTGGAAAAAGGCATTGGCATTGGACCCTGACAATATGCTCCTTAAGAAAAAAGTGAAGCACAAAACATTTTTCTATAAATGATATTGAAACGATTGAATAAATCATTGAACATGGCTGTGGCTGCGTTTGCCGCCATGGCTATTGCATTTGGCGGATGCCACTCACATAAGCAGTCTGCGTCGGCAGTCGTTACACCGGTTACACAAAATGTGAGTTCGGCGGCGGATGCGCGTGCGCAGCTCGTGGCTATGTCTCGGGACAATGCTAAATGGCAAAAAATGCGGTTGCCTATGACCATAAGATTGCAATCGCCTAAAAAAATATCCATAAGCGGAACCATGACTATGGAACGTGATAAGAGCGTGTTGCTGTCATTGCGTTTTTTCGGCATGGAGATTGGCGTACTCTATCTTACTCCTGATTCCATATTGGTCATGGACAAATACAATAAGCGATATGTGAGTGAGCGGTTGGATAGCTTTCTTGGCGGGATTCCGGTAACATTGTCGAATGTTCAGGATTTGCTTATAGGACGTGCTTTCATGCTCGGAAAGTCAGAACCGGATATGGCTGATATGCGTGAATTGGATTTCGATATGGTCGATGGTAATGCTGGATGGATGTATGTGCCATCATCCAATGTCAAGGGATTGGATTATGGTTTTACGTTCGCATCGCCATGTGAATTACTGGCATTGATTATTAAAGATGGAGCTCATAATCCGGTGATGTGCACCTATGATAAACCTGTGGCTACGGAATTCGGCCCATTGGCAACAGCCGTTGGAGTCAAGGCAACCGCAGGAAAGACCGATATAGATGCGTCCATTGAATGGAATGTGTCGAAAGTGCGTTGGAATGATGATGTGGATTTGCGTGCGGTAACTGTTCCTGCCGGATATCAGAAAATAGAATCGTCCGATGTGGTGAAGATGCTGAAAGCGTTCTGATATAAAAGTGATTCAAGCAGTAGGGAGAAGTAGATTGATGAAGATGTGGCGATTGCTAACTACGGTATTGCTCGTGGCGTTGTGCTGTAACATAGGCACGGCGGCAAAGCCACGTGACATCAATAAGGTGAAAAAAGAGCAGCAGGCGGCAAAAAAACAAATCAAGGAGGCTTCCAGAAAGCTTGACGAAAATACAAAGCGTACACAACAGAACCTTACGAAGCTTAATCAACTGTCGGGTGAGATAACAACAAAAAACAAGGAGATAACGGCAATGAAAGCCGGTATAGATTCGCTTGATTCCAGGATTCGTAGTGCAAGTGATTCTGTGACTTTACTTAATAACAGGCTCGAAGAACTGCGTAGGTCGTACAATGATGCGTTGCGTAGTATGCAGGGAACAGGTGGAGCTACGGATGTGCTCGGGTTTGTGTTTTCGTCGGAATCGTTCTCTAAGGCTTATGCACGCATACGATATATGCAGGAATTCTCACGATGGTGCAAACGTAAATGTGATGAGATAGAACGCACGGCTCAAGATGTGTCGAGACAAAAGTCGCATCTCGGGGAACTGAACCGTGAGCGGAAACAATCGCTCGCGCAACTTAATACCGCTCAGTCACGGCTTGAGACCAAACGGGCTGAAACCGACCGCTTGGTAACGAAACTGAAAAAAGAGGGTGGTACGCTTAAAGCGGTTCTTAAAAAGAACGAGCAACGCCTACGTCAGCTCGACCGTGATCTGGACCGGTTGATAGCTGAGGAGCAGCGACGTCAGGAGCAGGCACGCCGTGCTGAGGCTAAGAAACAGCAGCAGAAAGGTAAGTCTACAGGTGCAGGTGGAAAATCAAATAAGGGAGGTTCCACACAATCATCGGTGGTGGGAATAGCTGATGCCGACCGTGCGATGAACGGTAGCTTTGAAAGTAACCGTGGTAAACTATTGTTTCCCGTGAGGGGGCAGTACACGGTGGTGCGTGGATTCGGCAGGCAGAAGCATCCCGAGCTGGAGCATGTTGAAACAGACAATCCCGGAATCGATATCGCCACATCTGCCGGAGCCAAGGCACGCACCATATTCTCCGGAAAGGTGAGCGGTGTATTCCGTCAGGACGGATATAATATAGTGGTGATGGTACGCCATGGAAGTTATATATCCATTTATGCAAACCTTTCGTCGGTGTATGTGAAGGTGGGGGATTCAGTAAAAGCCAATCAGGATATCGGCTCCATATATGCAGATCCGTCCAATGGCAATCGTCCGGTACTGCATTTCGAGTTACGCAAGGAGCGTGCAAAGTTAAATCCAATGCTTTGGGTACGCTAATAAACTATTCCTCTGAATAAATTATTCCTCTGAATTATGCCCTTAACCAAACCTACATTACACATGCATACCCTAACACGTAAGGTTCTGGGGATGATGGGGGTGTTCGGTGGCGTTGAGGTGCTGAACCTATTGTGCTCGGTAGTGCGCACTAAGTTGGTGGCTATATGGATAGGAGCAGCGGGAGTGGGATTGTTCGGACTGTTCAATGCCGCGATAGAGATGATGTGTACCCTTTCGCAATTGGGGTTGCGTACGAGTTCTGTCAAAGATATTGCTTCGGCGAGCGGTGCTGAGCGTAGCCTGATTATACGGGTGGTGCGCAGATGCGCACGGTGGATGGCGCTTGCGGGTGCCGTGTTGACTGTGGTGCTTTCCCCGATTCTCAGCCGCGTGACATTCGGTTCGTTGGATTATATGTGGGCTTTCATGGCATTGGCAACAGTGGTGGCATTGAATTGTCTTGTAGCCGGTGAGGGTGCGGTATTGCAAGGGCTTGGTAGACTTAAAGTGATAGCACGAGCGTCGGTATATTCGGTGACGGTGTCGCTGATTGTCTCGTTGCCTATAATCTATTTCTTACGAATCAATGGTGTGGTGCCTGTGATAATAGTCTATTCGGCGGTAACGGCAACTGTCTATGCGTTGGTTAGGGAGAGGGGTGTGACCGATGATAGTGAATTGACATACCGTCAGACATGGGAAAAAGCCAAGGGGCTAATCAAACTCGGCGCGTTCCTGACCATATCGGGATTTGTGACATGGGCTGTGAGCTATATAATAATGTCGTATATCAACCATGCCGGAGGGGAGAGTGAGATGGGGTATTATCAGTCGGGATTCACGCTATCGGTACGTTATGCCGGTATAGTGTTCACGGCACTCGGTATGGAATATTTTCCACGGATATCGTCAGTGGCGCAATCGGGTGTTAAGCGATTGACGGTCATGTTGCGGCATCAGTCGCGTGTGGTATTGTGGGTGGTGACTTTATTGGCGTGCTGTATGGCGGTGGCTGCCCCGTGGATAGTGCGGTTGCTTTACAGCGGAGATTTCATGGCGGTAGTACCTATGGTGGTTCTGGCTTCCCCGGGGTTGGTGTTGAGGGGAGTATCGTGGACTATGGCATTCGTCATAATAGCCAAAGGTGATGGCCGCGTGTATCTGCTTACGGAGTTGACAAGCGGCATCATGTGTCTTGTCCTTAATATTGCGGGGTATAGCTTGTACGGGTTGCCCGGTGTGGGGTTTGCGTTCAGTGTATGGTATGCTTTATATGCTTTGATAGTATGGGGCGTGCTGCGAAAACGTTACGGTATTCATGCCCGTGTTGCGGTTCCGGTGCTTGTTGCGGTAGCTACTGTTTGTGCAGTGGTGGGACTGGCATACGCCGCAGGGGTATGGAGTTTATCCTGATGCGGAATTATTCCACGGGTGCAGCTTCAGCAGTGGCGGATTTCGCAGTAGTGGATTTTGCAGTGGCGGCTTCCAGTTTTTTATGACGTGCGTATGCTGATGCCATGCGGGTGTGGTAACCGCGTGATGCGTAAGACGGACCATTGTAGCGAGAGGCGAATGCCGCCCAGTTCTTATTGCGCAAATATTTGTCAAGACCTTGACGGCGTATGAATTCGGCAAAAAGATCAAGTTGGGCACGCTCGCTTGTGCTCATTTTGTTTACGAAATCATGAATGTCATCGCATCCACATAGTTTCCAATTGAATCCTCCAATCTGGAACATTCCCCAGAATGTACCTTCGATAGCCGTAACATCGTCGATGCCCCTCGCCGCATTCAGTCGGGCGTGTTGGGCAGCTTGGGTGGAACCATGCCGTCTGGCGTTGGGACGCGAAAAGACAATGGCGTGGCTGCCGTTGTAACGCGACAGGTTGATGCCGTGTTTGCGGGCGAATCGGCGGAACATGGTGAGGTCGAAATTGATTATCGGTTTCCCCGGAGCGAAAAATCCTTGGTGGGCACGTCCGGCTTCAATATCGACCACAGCTTTTATAGCGGCTGTTTCGACGCCTAAATGCTCAGCCACTTCGCGATAGTCGTCATCGGTAAGCCGGATGATAGTGTCGGTACGTATCTCCGGCAGGGTATCTGTAATCTGTTCGAGTGCGGTAAGCGAATCAACGACCGCCGGGTCGGTGTTCAGAGCCATGGCGGTGAGGTACGGTAGCGATATCAATATTGCGGCTAAGATAGTTCTCATGGGTAATAAAAAGTCAATCCGTGGACTTGACATAAGACTCAGGTGTGTGCCACGGATTGACTATAAGATGTGGTGATGTTATTTTTTCAGGTCAGCCACTTTGGTGAGAGTGAGCTTGAGCTGTTCGTAGAAACGTTCTACTGCGGGGATGTGCATGCGTTCTGAAGGAGAGTGTACGTCGCGCAATGTGGGTCCGAACGAAACCATGTCGAGGTGCGGGTATTTTTCCAAGAACAATCCGCATTCCAATCCGGCATGGATGGCAGTAATCTTAGGCGTGATGCCATAAAGTTCGCGGTAAGCTTCGCTTGCTATCTCCATGATGGGTGATTGCATGTTGGGCTGCCATCCGGGGTATCCTTCGCCATGAACAACCTTTGCGCCTGCCATAGTGAAGAGGGCTTCAACCTGATTGGCTATGTCCCATTTGCGAGAGTTGACAGATGAGCGCTGGCTTGTGGTCACTACGATAGTGTTGTCGGCAGCCATCTTTACAGATGCGAGGTTGGTGGATGTCTCTACCAGTCCTTTGAGCTCGCGGCTCATGGAAACTACACCGTGAGGAGCGGAGTAGATGGAACGAATCAGTGCGAGAGATGTTTCAGAGTCAACGCAGAAGTCGGGCATATCGACACTTTCCATCTCTATTTCAAGAGTGGGTTCGAGATCCTTGTATTCGGTTTCCACGTCGGCGATGAATTTGTTGAGAGCCACGCGCACTTTTTCCTTGTTGGAGGTGTGTACACCTACGATGGCATGTGCTGCACGGGGGATGGCATTGCGCAGGTTGCCGCCATCAATCTCCGAGAGGACGAGTTCGTATTCCTTAGAGAGGTCAAACAGGAAACGTGCAAGGAGCTTGTTGGCGTTGGCACGACCAAGATGGATGTCGCCGCCGGAATGTCCGCCCTGACCTTTGCTGATTGCCACTTTGAAATAGTGGAAATCCTTGGGTGCGAATGAACGGTTGTAGTTGAAAGTGCACACGGTGTCAACTCCACCGGCACATCCAATGAACAACTCGGCATCGTCCTCAGAGTCGAGGTTGATGAGGATGTCGCCGTTGATCATGCCTTCGCCGATGTTGAACGCGCCTGTCATTCCGGTCTCTTCGTCCATGGTGAAGAGGGCTTCGAGCGGACCGTGTACAAGTTTGTCATCGGTCAGCACAGCAAGAGCGGCAGCTACACCGATACCGTTGTCGGCACCGAGTGTTGTTCCGTCGGCACGTACCCATTCGCCATCAATAATAGTGGTGATGGGTGTGGTTTCGAAGTTGAACGATTTGTCGTTGGCTTCGCATACCATGTCCATGTGTCCCTGAAGTATGACGGCAGGTGCATTTTCATGACCGGGGGTTGCGGGTTTGGATATAACTACGTTGCCTACAGCATCGGTTCTTACCGCCAGATTATGTTCTTTAGCGAAATCAAGCAGGAAGGCACGTATCTTATCCTCCTTTTTCGAAGGACGGGGAATCTTAGTGATCTGGTCGAAGATGGAAAATACTTCGGTGGGTTTTAATTCTGATACTTTCATGAATCTTTGTAATTAACTGTATAATTATTAGATGTTGTTGTATTAAATATGCGCTAATGGAAAATAATGTTAAAAATCCCGCTTAGGGCACCACAAGTTACAAAATAAAATTGACTTATGGCAAAAAATTCTGATTCGTTTCCTATATTTGCACTGCAAAAGCGCATTTATGCAATGAAATTGTTTTTTCTGACATTGGGATTGCTTGCACTTGCCGTGCTATTGCTCGGGGTAAAAGTATTCTTTGTTAAAGGAGGTAAATTTCCCTCGGGTCACGTGAAGGATGTACCTCAATTGAGAAAAAAGAATATAGGATGCGCCGCACATGATGAATAATAATTAAGAACGAAATATACCGTAAAAGAATCTACAATGAAAAAATTACATTTTGCTACACTGTCGTTGGGTATCATACTTGCTGCGTCATTAACAGCATGCTCTAACAATGAAGCCGGGGCTCCCGTTCAGTCCGCAAATACATCAGACAGTACAGCCGTCGCATCTGCTGCAAATATCAATATACGTTATATTGACGAAGACTCTATAAGCGCCAACTATAACCTTGCCAAGGATTTTAAGGAAGCATCGATACGAGCATTCAGCAAGTTGGAAAGCGCCCAGCAGTCGCGAGGTGCAGAAATCCAGCGTTTCGGTGCCCAGATTGAAGAGAAGATGCGCTCTAACGGCTATCTCTCGGAGGCAAGCTATAATGCAGATGTTGCCAAGTTCCAGAAAATGCAGCAAGATGCCCAGAATTATCTTGCCAACCTTCAGCGTAATACCGAACAGGAACTTGCGCAGCAGCAGGCTCAACTTCAGGATTCACTCACATCTTTCATCAAGGAATACAATGCCAAGAAGGGCTATGATGCTATCTTGTTCAAGGCAGCAGGTGTTTATTTCAATCCAGCTCTTGACATAACCAACGAGGTAATCGAAGGTCTTAACGCCCGCTACAATAAGGTGAGCGAAAGCAAGTAAGAAGAATCAGAGAATTAATAAATGATTTAGACACGGTGAGGTCAAGATGACCTCACCGTGTCGCGTTTTATGGTGTGGGGGGTATGCTGCGGTGGGTTTATGGAAGTATGTCAATGTGCTCTTGCCGCCGTTTTGTCTTTTTAGGAGCGCGGGGGCGGCTGCCGCAATGGGGTAAATTAGGAATGTGTAATTAGGAATTAGGAATGGGGTTGGCGGTGGGGAGTTTGGTCGGTGACTATACGAGGGCAGGATGCCCTCGCTCCGATGGGGTTGTGGGCGGTGTTGTGGGTTATACGAGGGCAGGATGCCCTCGCCCCGGGGATGCCCTCGCTCCGGAAGGGTTGGGGGGGAATGAGGAAGGCGCGGCGGGGGGGCCGCTGCGCCTTGATGGGGGATATGGGGGGATGGTTGTAAACGGGTTAGAAGAGACGGTCGGGGTATGTGCCTTGGGCGTGGAGTTGGGCGAGTTTTTCGACTACTCCGGGGCGGTCGGCGGCGTATGTCACTCCAAACCAGCGAGAGTCGGTGTCGAGGACTTTGACTGTGGCTTCGCCGTTTTTAATGAGTGTGTCGATGCAGAGTGGAATGAAGAACTCGGATTTGGGGGTGTTGATGTCTTTGTCGAGGAAGCGTTTGAATTCGCGTTCGCTGTAGTCGAAGTAATCGGGTGTGAATCCCCAAAGGTTCATGGAAACGGGTGTCTCGGGAAGGAGTGTCTGCTGAGTGCCGTTTTCGTCGGTGAATACGATGTTGTGGTCGGGGTCATAGCTTATAGCCGTGCGCTCGACAACTCCGGTGAGGAGTCCTTCGGGAGAGGTGGAGCATACGCCACGTGCCACGGAGCCGTTTTCGGTCATGGTGTTGCCGACGCGGAATCCGACCATGCAGTAGTCGCCCTTGCGGTCGTGGGGACGTGAGAGTTCCTCGGCGATTACCTCAAATGCGTTGCGGCCGTAGAAGTCGTCGGCGTTGATTACAGCGAATGGTTCGCGGATGGCGTCCTTGCCCATGAGTACGGCGTGGTTTGTACCCCATGGTTTGGCGCGGTCGGCGGGACAGGTGTATCCTTCGGGGAGGTCGTCGATGGACTGGAATACAACGTCGACGGGGACGTGTCCCTGATATTTAGATAGAATCTTTTCGCGGAAGTCCTGCTCGAAGTCTTTGCGGATTACGAATACGATTTTTCCGAATCCGGATTTTACGGCGTCGTATATGGAGTAGTCCATGATGGTTTCTCCGTGGGGTCCTACGCCGTCGAGTTGCTTAAGACCTCCGTAGCGGCTGCCCATGCCGGCAGCGAGAACAAAAAGGGTTGGTTTCATATAGTATAGTGTTATTGATTTTGTTGATAATATATGATATGAATTGTTATTTGGTTTTGAAGCGGAACACTATTGTCTGGTCGTAGAGCTCACCGGGGTAGAGCTGTGTGGATGGGAAGTCGGGGTGATGGGGTGAGTCGGGCATGGACTGGCATTCGATGGCAACGCCGTCGTAGTCGTTGTAGCTGCGTCCGCATTTGTTGGCGGGCGAGCCGGCGAGCCAGTTGCCGGTGTAGACTTGTGCCGCGGGCTGGGTGGTGAGGACTTCGAGTATGCGTCCGGTGCTCGGAGAGTCGAGGGTGGCGACGTGTTGCAGGCGTCCTTTGGCGAAGTCGTCGACTACCCAGCAGTTGTCGTAGCCTTTACCATAATTGAGCGCGGGGAAGTCGGTCTTGATGTCGCGTCCAATGGCTTTGGGCTGTGTGAAATCCATGGGTGTTCCGGCAACAGGTGCCATCTCACCGGTGGGTATCAGGGTGTCGTCGGTGGGCAGGTAGCGTGAAGCCTTAATCCAAAGATTGTGGCCGAAGATGTCGCCGGAGTTATGTCCGTTGAGGTTCCAGTAGCAGTGGTTGGTGAGGTTGACAACCGTTGCGGCATCAGTAATGGCGGTTAGCCGGAGGGTGAGTGTGCAGTCGTCGGACCATGAGTAGGCTGCCTGTACTTTTACAGTTCCGGGATATGACTCTTCGCCATCGGGGCTTGTACGTGAGAATATCACGGAGTTGCCGTGGGTCTCAGCGTCCCATATCCGGTTCTGGAATCCTTCGGGTCCACCGTGAAGGGCGTTGGGTCCATTGTTGATGGCGAGTTGGTATTGGCGTCCGTCGACGGTGAGCTGACCGCGCGCTATGCGGTTGGCATAACGACCGGGCACCTTACCGGCGCATGGTCCGTCGTAGAAGTAGTCCGCCGCATCGGCATAGCCTAAAGCGACGTCGTCGAGGTGTCCGTCGGCGTCGGGAACCTTAACGCTTACAATGCCAGCGCCAAGAGTGGATAGGGTGACTTGCGCACCGGAAGCGTTGGTGAGCGTGAAGAGGGTAATAGGTCCTTTGGGAGAGGGGACGGGGGATTTCCCGTCCTGACGGGGAATGCCCGGTTCTCTACTGAACAAAACGAGAGGAACAAATTATGTTTTCAACCATCGGATACTTCATCTGTATCCCCTTCGCCTGGCTGGTCCGGCTCTTCTACAACCTCACCGGCTCCTACGGCATGGCCATCATCCTCTTCACCCTGGTGGTCAAGCTGATTATGGTGCCCTTCCAGATGAAGTCCAAGAAGAGCATGATGCGCATGAGCCGCATGTCCGGACGGCTCCAGGAGATTCAGAAGAAATACGCCAACAACCAGGCCAAGCAGACGGAGGAAATGCAGAAGCTCTACGCGGAAGAGGGGGTCAACCCCATGTCCGGCTGCCTCTGGAGCCTGCTGCCCTTCCCCATTCTGCTGGCCCTGTACTCCATCATCCGCC
>OFGC01000565.1_pt1 | contig 35144 bp, 32 predicted proteins | sample 1521691 | NCBI WGS metagenome assembly OFGC01 (sample SAMEA3504121, study PRJEB24116) | mouse gut metagenome | biome: mouse gut; feature: mouse-associated habitat; material: faeces | place: Denmark | collected 2011
TCGAGCTGCTGGTAGCCGGGCACCACGGGAGCAAATACGCCACCTCGGAGGACCTGCTTCTAGCGGTCCAGCCGGAGTACGCGGGGCTCTTGCCTATCGAGAAAGATTCCCACCGGATCTGCAATGTCAACGTACATGGCAATGTAAGCTATGATCCGGACCATGTGCGGAGGAACGGCCTGGAAGATGCGCTGGACCAGGTGCGGTGCATCGCGGACGAAACTTTCATGTACATGAAGCAGATGGCGGAAGCCCCTTCCCTGGTGGCAGACGGACTGACGGGCGATTACCGCCTGCTGGCAGAGTTCGGGGATGTAGTGCTTGCAGGGCATGAGCGTGCAGGCGGCCATGGAGTAGAATTCGTTACCTGGCAGCGCATCCAGGACGGCACCAGCCTGTGGGATGGGCACTATTACGACAACGACTATGCCGCCGCCAAGCAGGACTTCGCCGTCCGCTCCGGTCTCATCCCCTCCGGCCTGCTCTTCACGCAGGATCAGCTTGCGGTAATCTTTGACGCCGCACAGCACATGACAGCGCTCGGTCTTGTTTCCAATCCGGAGCAGGAGAAGCTGCTGGAGCAAATCATGGAGCAGGTCGAGGAGGTGGTCCCGCAGGTGATCGACCTTGCAAACGAGTTGACGCAAAGTCCCAAACAGCAGGAGCCGGGGGAGATGCAGTTATATTGAGCAAATAGTGATACGATAGAAACCAGAAAAGGGTCCTATGACCGCCAAAGCGGCGGAAATAGGCCCCTTTTTTGTTGAGAAAGGAACATGAAATGGGAAAGTATTTTGTACGAGGGACACCTCTGGCGGAGCTGGAGCGGCAGATGATGATGGTGCCGAACTTTGCTCCCTGCGGGAGCAGCAGCGCGGTCCTCTGTCGCTACCGCCCTACTGCGGCGGACGTGGACTGCCGCAACTGCCTCCAGTACCGCCGCCGGAGCTGCCGAAGTCTGAGCTGCCTTTACCTCTCCGAGCGGCTGGAGGCCGGAGCGGTGACCCTGGAGGAACTTATCATTGAAACGATCCGGCCCTGGAAGTACCTGCCGCTGAAGCAGAGGGCTATGCGTCTTGCCTGCCGGTCCGATGGCTTCCACTTTGATGGACCGCTCCACGTCATGCGGATGCAGGAAATGACAAAGGGAGAGAACAGGACCGTCAGCAGCCGGTGGCTGGCGGCGGTATACCTGCTCTCCGCCCACGCCGCGCTCTGGCAGAAGACGCTCAGAGCGGTCAGGCCGGGTCAAATCGATTTCGCCAACATCCGGCTGGGGGATACCGGCATCCATGATTACGTCCTCTACCGTACGGCGAAAGGCATCTGCTCCGGTATGCTGGGCGCAACATCGGAGGAACTGTCCGACCCGGAGCTGGTCAGCGATGGTACCCTGCTGCTGGTTGTCAGCGCGGCAGTCATCGCCCGTTACGGACCGGAGGCCATTCGGATCGGGCGGAATAATGGTGAACACCAGATGGGAGGACAGTCATGGTAACTCATGAAGTGGGCAATCATGCTGAACCCCTCGGCATAACGATGCTGTGAAAGTTTCAGTAGACTTTTGCCCAAAAGTGTGGTATTGGTTGTAACGACCAATATAGAAAGGAAGGTGAAACCATTGCGCTGCAAGATTTACGAGGAACAGCTCCGAGGCGCGGAGCTGTTCGGCAAGCCGGTACTCTATACCGAAAAGCAGATCCAGCGTGAGTCTGTTCCGGAGGGCTGGCACTGCTACGACCTGTCCGGGAGTGACCGGAATCCGGACAAGCCCTCCGCGTTGGAGGACAAAACAGCGTGGAACCGTATTGCCACGGTCCTCTCCCCCGTCCCGCTGAAGCGGGAAACCACCCTGACCCGCCAGATCAAAAACAGCTTTTCTCTGCACGAGGAGCTGCTGGATCTGGCGGGTTTTTGCGAGAAGCACCATCTGGAAAGTCCCTCTGATCCCCGCAAATTCATTCTGCGTCCCGCTTCCAGCAAGGAGGCGGGGCTGTTCTATTCCCAGATGGAGCCGGAGGAGGACGCGGCGGCAGGCACGATAGGCCATGTCCGGCTCGACTTTGGCAACGGCAGGCTCCACCACTCCTGGTGGCCCCACAACGATAACCGGTTCAACACGCCGGAGTTCAAGGCGGCGCTCCAGGAGTTCGTGGATGAGCTGCGGGTCCGTGGTCCGCTGCAAAGCGATGCCGCTATGCGCCAGTGGTGCTATGGGTATCCGGAGGGCGAGATCGGGCGAGAGCAGGTCGGATTCATAGCGGAGACAGAGGATTACCGGTTCTGCCTGCGCTGTACAACCATGACCGGCGATTACAGCTGCCTCTACTGCTATGATCTGAACCAGCAGAGTCTGGAGATGGACGCACAGGCAACTGAAGAAGGTATGACGATGGGGGGAATGAGCTGATGAAAGACCTGATCCCATGCAAGGTGGCCCGAGACGATCTCCAGCGGTGGCTGGCATCCGGAAACGGACCCCTGACGGTTTCCGTAGGCGAGAAAGTGGGGACGCTGCTCATTGCTCTTGAAAAAACATCATCGGTGGACTACCTGTATCGAACGTCCATCATGGAGGACGGCAGTATCTCCTGCGACAACAGCCTGCTGTTTTGCGGGGTGTACGATGGGGAGAACCAGTCGCTGTATCTGGCGAAGGACGCTCAAAGGCTCTTCACAGAGGGACCGATCCCCCTGGTAACGGAGGCCGGCAGCTCCGTGATAAAGGACATCTGCGGAAAGGTCAACCAGCGTGTGGAAAACACCATTGCCAATGATAAAAGCAACCTCCCCGTCCAGACGGTCACCGGCTGGCGGGAAGCGCATGATCTTCAATCTTATCAGGAGCATGGCGCGAAAGAGGATGCGCTCCGGATGCTGTTCGGCGGTCATACGCCGGAGGGCAAATTCCACAGCGATTACGCCATGTGCGAGATGCCGGAGGCCGCCTTCCTGTCCTGGCTCCAGGACCCGGATAGCTTTATTCAGACCGAGGCGGAGACATATATCAAGAGCAATCCGGAGAGGTTTCTCCTGCAATTTCTGAAAAGCGAAGCCCTGCTGGCGGAGTATCAGGCGCTGGCAGAAAATACCGGCAGTCCGATCCATCGGATGAAGGCCATTACGGATGCCATCAATATCAGCGGAGCGAAGATGGTGAATGTCACAGTTCAAAAGGCCGGAGAGGGGCTGACCTTCAAGATGGATGCCGGCCGTATGAAAGGACATCAAACACATTACAGCACGTATTACATCCCCGCCGCTGACCGGCGCAGGTTCGAGCAGGTATTTGGCAGGAATGCCGACTTCAAAGCAGAGGATGTTATCAGGATCACCTACGGCAGAAACACGATCTACGAGGCCCCGTCCGCCCAGGAGGAAAGCATGGCGGAGAGCGCCGGGCCAGTAATGGGAGGGATGATGTAGATGGAACGGATACCGAAAGGCTGGCAGGATTTCCTGCGTGAGCAGTTCCCGGAGGGGAGCCGGATCAGGCTCAGGGAAATGAAAAACACCCCCTGCCCGGTGGAGCCGGGGAGTATGGGGACCTTGCTTCACATTGACGACGCGGGCATCTTCCACATCCAATTCGATAATGGCAGAGAGCTGGGCGTGGCGCTGGGTGAGGACAGGTTTACCGTCCTGCCGCCTGGTCCGCAGACGCTGAAGCTGTACATGCCTCTGACAGCGGACTACTACGAACCGGACCAGTGGGGCGACATGCCGGAGGAGGGCGCGCCGCTGGATGGCCGGGGGCTTCTGTCCTACGAGGACCACATCCTGGCCTCGCTGCTCAAGGAACGGGAACCGGAGGAGGCGGAGCGGGGTATGATGCGCTACTACAGCAAGATAGACAGCGTGAACGAGAAGGTCCTCTCCTATGTGTTTACGGCGGAGGAGAGGGAGGGGCAGTTCTGGGGCGTTGCGGAGTGCAAGGTGCAGGGCCGGCTGACGCCGGAGGAGCTGGATACGCTGATGGAGTCCGTTTCCGGACAGGCGTCCGATGGGTTTGGCGAGTCGTATGAACAGCATCCCATCCGCATCGGGAATGGCGAGCTGTACGTCCACCTCTGGAACGGCGATAACTGGAGCATCATGACGGAGCGGGACCGCTTCGATCCAAAATTCTCTGAGAAGCTGCCGGAGCTGTGCTACTCCACCCTGCCCAGTGATGGAAGCCTTATCCTCCTCAAGCGCGGCGAGAGCGGGTATTTTCAGACGAAATGGAACCGGAACGATCCGAAAAAGAACCGCCGCCTGGCGGATCACCTCAACCAGCAGAGGGGCATCAGCAGGGCCCAGGAGGAAGCCATGTGCTTCGGCAGCTTATTCGGCTGGGACAAGCCCGGCGCGGACCCCAAAACTTACGAACAGGCTCCGGGGCAGGCTGACGGGCCTCGCATGATCTGATAAAGGGGGTAACAGATGGTGGCGGAATTTGAAAAAGCGCGTGTGCGGGATTTCATGCGGGATCAGGAACAGTCCAGGAGATCGCCGCTCTCAGAAAAGCTCAGGATATGTCCCACTCTGGCGTGCATTGCAGGCAATATTCCCGGCAGGAAGCTCTCCAAATGGACACTCTCAGACGAACACTACCAGGCCCGGTCCAAGGAGATCAGGCTATGCCTGCATGGCCTGATCGGACATGGCGCGTGCCTTGCCGCCCATGGAAGCGAGGAACAGCTCCCCGCCCTCCGGGATTTCATCTGCCATCTTGCGTCCTTCTGGCCGGAGGACCCGGATGCAGATCCTATGGAGGCGGAAAAGCAGTATGGTGCATTGTTTGACAAAGCGGTATCCGATGCCCGGAGCTACGGCAGCGCGCCGGAGCTGAGCGAGAGCAGAAAAGAAAATATCCTGATCGGGCTGGAGGATTATCTCATCGATATGGCGGGCCAGTTCCAAAAGATCGATCAGGAGGCGCTGGACAGCGGACTGGCAGCCTGCGAATCTGTCGCGGCAGGGCTCCGTCAGGCATGGAGCGGAGTGCAGCAGGACCAGGCGCCGGCGCAGCCGTCCGGCCCGGTATTGGGAGGAGGGATGAGCTTTGGATAAAATATTCCAGATCCACACGCCCAAGGCCGGACTAACTATAAGGAGAAATGAGGTATGAGCAGCATGATGCGGATCGACGGCCGGTTCACGATGGACAGGGAAACGGAGCAGGTCCAGGGAGGGATGGCCCTTGGCTGAGATATTCCACATCTACGCCTCACATGGGAGGGACAACTATGTGGAGCTGGACCTCCCCGCCAGCGATCATGAGATGCTGGACATGATGGAGCGGCTGCGGCTGGAGCCGGGGAAACTGCCCTATGTGGAAGTATTGAAGATCCGTGAGGAGTACGGCTGCCTGGACAAGTGCATCCATGAGCAGCCGGACATCTATCAGCTCAACGCCCTGGCAAGGAAGCTGTCGGAGTTCACCTCTGTGCAGGAGATGGCGGCATTCGAGGGACTGGTAGGGATGGAGATTGGAAAGAGCGCCGTTACCATCGAACTTCCCCGGCTCATCGACTTCGCCCACAGCACGGACTGCTGTGTGGTAGCGGCGGATGCCATGACGGATTTTCAACTGGGGAAATTCCTGGTGGAAAACGGCTTTATCGAGGATGCCAACGGCCTGCCGGATTCCGCGCTGGCGCTGCTGGACTACGGAAAGATCGGCAGGGAGCATCGGGAGCGGGAGAACGGCGTATATACCAGCTTCGGCTACGTGGAGCGGCAATCGGAGATACACTGCGTCAGCAAAACTATGGATTTCCTGCCCGGAAAGCCGCCCTACACCATCCTGGTAAATATGGCGGCCCTGCCCCTCGCCGGGGACGGTCGAAAGCCGGAGGTGATCCAACTGCGGCTCCCCGCCCCGGAAGAGCAGCTGCGGGAAACCCTGGAAAAGCTGGGAAAGCCGGATTGGAAGGATGTCGCAGTCTCTATCCAGGACTGTGCGCTTCCCTGCCTGAACCATGAAATGTATTTTAACGGCGAGACGCCGCAGATCCTGGAGCTGTCCCACCGTCTGTCGGAGCTGGACGCGAAGGGCCGGCTGACCCGGTATAAGGCCATCCTGGCGGCGGAGGACTGCTCGGACCTGTCGCGGATGATCTCCCTCGCCGGTATGGTGGACGAATACTTCTTCGAGTCCAAGGTCAGCAGTCCGGAGGACATGGCGCGGGATGAACTGAAGGTCGTGATAGGTGATAAGGATGCGAAAACGCTCATGCCGTACATTGACCTCCACAGTTATGGCCGCGCTCTGCTGGAGCGGGATCACGCCACCATCACAGGATACGGGTTGGTGGAACGGGAGAACAGAGAACAGGCCATGGAGCAGCAGCCCGGTCAGGGCGGAATGGATATGATATAGGTAAAGCACAGTTATGATGACAGGAAGTTCAACATCAGAACGAAATAAAGGATGTGAGCAGATTGGAATGCAAGGGGATCGATCATTATGATGTTTTTGATGGCGACGTGATAATTTTCTCTGTCGATATATCCGGTGTGCCGGAGGAGATTCGATCTATTGCACAAGAAATTGATGGCTGTGATTACGATCCGGATCGCTTCGGTGTGTGGGTCAATTACGACTTGGCGGACAAAGAATTCTATCTGGTAACGGAGGAGAGCGCCCCAGAAGTGCCAGGGGATGCGCCCTGCAATATCTTTTATATCGATCAGGACGCTGACAAACGATGGTTTAAAACAGATATTCCCCAAGAGCTGCTGGATCACATTTTCAAGGAATGCGGCAAGATCGTCGCAGATAGAGAAAAAGAGCAGGCAGAAGGGCAGAAGGGAGATGATATGATGGAGCGCAGTTATGATGAAACGATCCTGTGTCTGCCGGGAGCGGCGGAGGAAAAGCAGTGGCTGGCGGAGCATCTGGAGGTACTGAGCGTCCGGGAGAGGACCATCCTCTCCGCCGCCATGGCCCGTGAACCGCCCCAGGATATGGCGGGCGCGGTAAACTGCCTGCTGTCCTTGGATGAATATGAGGTGCGGGGACATGTGGGGAGCTATACAGCTCTGGGAGAATTCTCCCTGTTCGAGCAATGTGTCCCGCAGGATCAGCAGGCGTACTTTGACCTGACCGCGCTGGGATATGCGTATGAGGATCAGCACCCCGGCCTGTTCATCGGGAACTGCTACGTGGAGTACCCCGCCAGCCAGCCGGTCATGCTCTACGATGGCGGCGAGCTTCCGGAAGCGGAAGGCTGGAGCGTCCGTCTGAAGCTGGCGTCGGAAGCCGTACCGGCGGGTGTGTGGGTAAAACTCCCGGACTATAACGAGGTCAATAATGACGGGCCGGGAGAGATCAGGCTTGCGCTGGATGAACTGCGGGTGAAGACCATCCAGGATTGCAGGCTGCTGGACGTCCGGTGTATCCTGCCTTGCATTCAGAACCTTACCGGTCAGTACGATAATCTTGCGGATCTGATCTATGATGGGACGAATCTTGGTATCCTTCTGGATGAACGTGGGCAGGGCAGTCCGGACTTTCCGGAGCGGTTCGCCGCGGCGCTGGAGTTTGAGAGTTGCTGCCGGCTGAATGATGCTGTGAACATTGCCGGTGATCTGGGCAGCTATGACGTCATCAGCAGGGACCGTTTTCTGGATAAGGTCGCGGAGGAACTGAGTAAGCAGGAGTGGGCGAAGGGCGGCGACGCGGTCAAGGGCTGCTTCGACTATGCCGCCTACGCCGCCGCGCTGGCAGAGCAGCAGGGCTATCAGACAACAGAGGATGGGCTGAATTACATCCGCAAACGGGATTCCCCCATGCTGGAACAGCAGCGGGGCGGGATGACAATGCAATAATTTGTGACGAGGGGCCGTTTCTCCGGAGGGACAAACGGCCCCTCTTTTTTGTATCCTTTTCCGGAGAAGCGGCGCCGGAAAGGAAGAAAAATGGCAAGCGAACAGCTGAAAAATCATCTGAAGGGCAATTGCCTGGGCAAGAGGAGGGCCGCCACGTATCAGGAACTGGCGCAGACGTTTCACATCAGCGAGAAGGAGCTGCAGCGGCAGGTCAACCGCCTGCGGAAGAAGCAGGTCCCCATCTGCGGCGGGCCGGACGGCATGTTCTACGCCAGGAACGCCGGTGAGTTGTACGGCACGATCCTGAATCTCAGGGCCATGGCGGAGGGACTGGATGAGGTCATCGCCAGTCTGGAGGCGGCTCTGGTGAACTTTGGGGAGGAGGCAGGTGGTCCGCCCTGAACAGCTTCATGAGCTGGATCGGAGGAAAGAAGCTTCTGCGGGACGCGGTGCTGTGCCGGTTTCCATTGGATTATGACCGGTTTATTGAAGTGTTCGGAGGCGGGGGCTGGGTGCTGTTCCATAAGCCGCCCCGGAAGGATTTTGAGGTCTACAACGACTTCAACGTCCTCCTGTCCAACCTGTTTCGCTGCGTCCGGGACAAGCCGGATCTGCTCATCACCGCTCTGGAGTACGTCCTGAACTCCCGCGCGGACTTCGACCATGTGCGGCTGTCCCTGCGGCAGAAGCGCACCACCGACATCCAGCGGGCGGCGTGGTTCTATCAGGTCATCCGGCAGAGCTACGCCTCCGGCCTCACCAGTTTCGCCAGCCAGCCCCACGATATGTGGGACGATTTCCCCCTCATCAAGCAGGCCAGCAGGCGGCTGAAGGATGTGGTGGTGGAGAACCAGGACTTCGAGAAACTGATAGGGCACTATGACCGGCCCTCGTCTTTCTTCTACTGCGACCCTCCCTATCATGCCACCGAGGGGTACTACAAAAATATCGGGGAATGCGGATTCCGTAAGAAGGACCACTACCGGCTGCGGGACGCTCTGCTGGAGATCGAGGGAAAGTTCCTGCTGTCCTATAACGACGATCCCTTTGTCCGCCGCCTGTATACTTACCCCGGCATCATGATCCAGGAGGTCACCCGTCCCAACTCGATCAAGCTGCGGTATGAGAACGGCGCGCAGTTCCCGGAGCTGCTGATCGCCAACTACGACATGAACGAGCGGATGCGGGCTACCTCGCAGCTCGCTCTGTTTTAATGGAAGGAAGCATGTTATGCAGAAGTTTATCAAGGAAACCAACAAGAAGAAGCTGGTCATCCCCAACGCTGTGCTGGAACTGAGCGGCCTGGAAAAAGGGGAGCCGGTGGAGATCCGGGCGGCGGATAGCGCGGTGATCATCCTGCGGAAGGGGATGACCGCGATGGAGATCATCCGCGCCGTGGACAGTCTCCAGCGGCTGGCGGTGGAACTGAACGGGCATCTGGCCGGCGTGTGCGGCCACTGCGAGGACTGCGGCGAGGACGGGGAATGCCCCGCCCTGCCGGAGCGGACGCAGACCATCGTACCGGAAGCGGTCCGTGAGGAGGTTGGCATCCCGGCGAACGCCAAGCTCTGCGCGTGGCCGGGAAATGAGCCGGGCACGGTGACGGTGGCACAGGCGGACTACCGCCACGACCTTACCGATGTGCCGGAGTGGGAGCTTTCCGTACTGTCCATGATGGGCGTGTGCCTGGGCAGTCTGGAGGAGCGGCTCATGGCGGAGGACGTTGTCTATGAGTGAGTTCCCGTATCTGTACCGAAACTCCCGGAAGGAAGCAAAAAGGTACGGCGAGCTGGAGAAATGGCGCAGCAGTCATCAGGAAAACATCGCCTGCCGGAAGGACATCGAAGCGGTGGTTTCTGCCGGTTTTGACGGCAAACGCCTGACGGAAGACTGTGCCAGGGCCGTTCTGGACCGTCACGGCTTTAAGCGGGTGCAGTATGTCCTTGCCAACACGATCCGCGGACGGCACTGTACCAGAGAGATCGATGCGGAGCCGCTGCAGTGGAGCCGTCAGGTCTACCTTCCCAACGACAGAAAACACGATCTGGAGTTCGTGGCGCAAAGTCCGCCCGCCGCACTGAACCTGTTTATCGGACAGGTCTATCAGGCGTACCAGGCGCTGGGGCTGTTTGGGCTGGAACACTGCATTGATGAACAGGGCGGGCTGGACTACACCGGCAAGGTGCTGGTAATGAGCCCGGACACCCTGCGGGAGGAATACTGGGATACGCGCAATCAACTCTGGGTAGGTGATGGAGGATTTGGCTGCTCCCCCACCGCTTCCGGGCGGGCCGTGTACACGACCTGTCTTGGAGACGGTGAGCAGACGCGCTGGAACCGGGCCGACTTCATCGGCGTGCTGGACGAACAATACCTGCCGGACTGGGCGCGGGAGAAGCTGGAGGAGCTGCAGGCCCAGAAGTCGGCAGGTGGTCCCGCCATGGATGGGATGAGCTGAAATAATTGGAGGGTTTATGGACATCAAGGTAAAGATCCACACCCTTCACACAGAGGGCGGCAGGCTGGCGGACGCCTCGGTCACTCTGGACGGCTGCTTCGCCATCAGGGGCGTGAAGATCGTCAACGGAAGCAAGGGGCCTTTCGTCTCTATGCCCAGCTACAAATCCGGGGAGCAGTATCGGGACCTCTGCTTCCCCTGTACAAAGGAGTTTAAGCAGGAGTTTGACCGCGCCGTGCTGGACGCTTACCAGCTGCAGCTCACGCAGGTGCAGCGGCCCCCTGAGCCGGAGCAGGCCGGTCCCACTATGAATATGTAAAGGAGTACATCATGAAACGAACAATGACTCTGCTGCTGTTGGCCGTTGTGCTGACAGCAGTCACTTGTATGTCACCCATTGCCCTGGCGGCGGAGGTGTGCTATCCCACCGCTGTGGAGGAGAGCGAGGATGGCGGCGAGATCAGGAAGGTCTATGACCTCTCGCCGGAGCAGGACCCTGCGGGCATCCCCCGCTCGGACTTTGAGCAGAACGGCGTCCATTATACGCTCACCGACCTCCTCAAGCAGGAGATGCCGGAGTACCAGGAGCGGCAGCACACCGAGGAGGTGTCGCTGGAGAGCAAGAACAAGGATATGGCCTCCATTCTGGCCCTGCTGCCCCAGGAGAAGGAGTTCGTCACTGCGGACGGACTGTCCGGCACCCTGACCCTCCAGCTGGACACCGTCCAGGTGGAAACGGCGGGGTACGGCACTTCCAGCAGGAAGGTGACCTCCACCCGCCGTTATCCCAACCTGGGCAGCCAGGACACCCAGTACATCCCCAAGACCGTGGATGAGAACGGCAGAACCATGACCTTGCAGGACGTCTCCTGGCAGACGGATAACACCGGCGATCTGGACGGCTACGCTATGGGCGACCGGTACACCGCCGTGGCCACCTACTCCGGCACCGCGACCAGCAGCTATGTCACCGGCTATACGGTGACGGCAAAATATGTGGGTACCGTCAGTAAGATCGCGCTGGACCGCGTCCGGTACGTGGCGGTCTTCGAGGGGACGGAAATCAAGCCCGTACTCTCCATTCCGGAACCCATTGATCCCGATATTGACCCGGACAAAACCGCCTCAAATGGCGGTTTTCAATTTAACTGGGCCTATGTCCTGGTTCCACTGGGCGCTGTGGTCCTCGCCGGAGGCGGCGTGGGCGCGGCGCTGTTTTTGAAGAAGCGGCATGAAGCCGGAGAGGAGAGTGCGTAATGGAGAAAAGAAGATTCCTGACAACTATTCTGGCAGTCTGTATGCTGCTGGCCCTGGCGGTCCCGGCCTTCGCGCTGGAATACACCTTCGATGAGGATGAGCAGTCCGGCTACGGCAAGCCCACCTCTGTGGACCCGGTGGTGACGGCGGACGGCGGCGCGCAGAAGAACGAGGACGTGAGCAAGAACGCCGCCATCATCCCGCCCAGTTTCGGGACGCCCACCAGCAACACCCTCAACACCGGCGAGTATCTGACCCCGAATCTGGTTCCCAGCGCCATGCCTGCTACCGGCGCAACGGTCAACGGTGATTTCGTAGTCGTTTTCCCACCTGATATGAGCGGCCTGTCCGCTGAGTCTGTGCCGGCCGATCTCGCTGCCGGGAGTACCATGGTCCCCGGAAGCGCGGATGTGACGGTGACTGTGCCGGAATCCACCAGCTCCGGCTATACCGAAGTCACGGACGATCTCTATTACAAAGACGGCTCTCTTGGTACGCTGGAGATCCCCGCCATCGGCCTGACCGTTGACATCTTCGAAGGTACAGACGCCGCCACCCTGAAGCGGGGCGCGGGCCACTTCGAGGATACCAGCATCTGGGACGGCAATGTAGGGTTCGCGGCCCACAACCGGGGGGCAAATTCCTACTTTGGGAAAATTCACACCCTGGAGCTGGGTGACAGGATCACCCTTACCACTAGGCTGGGGACCCGCACCTACGAGGTGACAAGCGTCTCCAAGGTCAGCGAGACGGACCGCAGCGCCCTCGCCGCCTCCCAGTCCAACGTGATCACCCTTTACACCTGCGTCCGGGATGAGCGGGACTTCCGCTGGTGCGTCACGGGAGCGGAAATTGTGTAAACTGCTTCGCTTGGGCGGCTTTTCTTCTCTATAGGTTTGCAGATGTTCCGCTAGACTTATAATCGTTTCTCCGGTATTGTAGTAGTTACAGAAGGACAAACCATTACAATACAAGGAGGAACGATCATGAGCAGAAGAAAAGAGATCGCCCTGGTAACGGCGGGCATCCTGGCTGGGATCGCTGTCAGTGGTCCCGCCACACAGGCGGCAGCGGGACTCATGGCCAACCCCAGCAGCCAGCGGTTTTATGTCAATGAGCAGCGCATACCCCTGGAAGCCTATGAGATCAACGGCAGCAACTACGTCAAGCTCCGGGACATCGGGCAGGCGGTAGGCTTCGGCATCTCCTACGATGCCGAAACCAACACCGTAACCATCCACCCGGACGAACCCTACGAAATGGAGGTGAACGCCCCTGCATCAACCACACCAACCAGCCAGACCGCCCCCTCCGCACTCGACAAAAATGCGGACGGCTCCATCAATATCCCCCAGGACGGTTCGCCGTACATCCCCCAGGCAGGCGATGTGATCCGCTGTGATGACGGGACCAACTACACCATCACGGACGTAAGCCGGTACGACAAGAATTACTTCGCGGACGGCCCGGTAGGTCCGCTTCCAGAAGCCACCTGCGACTGGAGCCAGTTCGACCAGCCGGAGCTGCCTAAAGCGGAAGTCCGGAGGTTCAACGATCCAGACGGAGATTACATTTTCATCCGCAACCTGTATGAAACACGCCGAATGCTCTACAGTCTCTACAACGCCATGGGAGAGGATGAGTGGATCATGCAGAGCGGCAGCCCGCGAATGCGAGGGGATGGAACCCCCTGGGTACACATCCACCTGACGCTCCCGGAGGATAAGATCGGCGCCCCCTTCTGGCCCTGGCGGGAGAAAGCTGTCCCGGAGGTACTGCACGCCTGCCCAGGCGGGGACTACTACCTGGAGGTCTGGGATGTGTTCAAAAACGGCAAATTCATCAGAACAGAATACAACCTGCGCTGACAGCCAGCGCACGACACCGGGCGGTGTGCCAGCAGGCGCACCGCCCCTCCTATTGGCAGAAAGCGTATATCCTGTGTGGGATATGCGCTTTTCTTCTACAAAAAAACAAGGAGGAAAGCTTATGAAGCGAAGAATACTGGCCCTGCTCCTGACATTGATCACAGCGTTGGGGATGCTCCCTGCTCCCGCCCTGGCGGCTTCCAGCGAGGAGGAGGCCCTGGGCGAGATCGACATCTATTCGGACGGCACGTCTCTGGATTATCTGTCTATCAACGGCGCCGCCCGGACACAGAAGTATACCTATTATAATTACAAGGCACAGGACGGTACGACCAACGAGATTCCGTGTTATTGTGTTAACCCGAACACCAAGGGCGTACCACAGGCGGTTCCCGCTGGCACTGGCGTTGAGTATCTGGCCAATCAAAAATGTACGGATACCAAGGTACTGGGCATCGTGGCCAGCGGCTATCCCCATGTACCGTTGGACAAGCTGGGACTGAACAGCAAGTATGAAGCTTACTACGCCACCAAAATGGCGCTGTGGTGCCACCTGCTGTCCAACTGGAGCGTCTACGACCTGAAGGTCAATCCCGGCTGCTCCGATCAGGCGGCGGCCCAGCGGGTGCTGAAGGCCGCGAAAGAAATCTACCAGACGGGTATGTACTGGACCAAGCCCCTCACCCCCAAGCTGACCGCTACCCCTGACCAGCCCAATCCCTATCCCGTCACCATTGACGGTAAAGGGTACATGCAGCAGGTCTATCAGGTGGTGAGCGAAACCTGGGTGGACGGCGGCTGGGTCCACGTTAAGTTTACCGATTCGTCCTCTGTCCCCACTGGTACCCGGATCATTGACAAGGATGGAAATGACTGTACCCAGATCAGCTGCATGGAGAGTACCGGCAAGGGTTTTGCCGGTCAGTTCACTATCCTGATCCCCCAGGAGTCCATGGACGAGGGCGACGGCAGTGTCCAGGTGGAGGTTTCCGGCGTGGGCCACAACTACGCCATCTTCTATGCCACCTGCGCGGAGACGGATAAGTATGGCAATCTCCAGAAGTACATGGCCGACACCGATCCCCGGCATCCCATCAAGGTGGATGTCATCGCCAACTACAGCAAGAATCCCCCGCCCCCGGACGATCCCCCGCCCGAAAATCCTCCGCCTGAGATTACCCCTCCGGGCGATCTCCTGATTATCAAGCGGGATGCCGGAACGCTGGATCTGCTGGATGGAGCCATCTTCGAGGTCGTCGGCCCCAACGGCGACACCATCGGCTCCTTCTCTTCTGTGGGCGGCGAGGTTTCTGTTCCCAATCTGGAGCCCGGTAACTACACAGTCTACGAGCGGGTACCGCCCAGAAATTATCTTCTCAGTGATGAGCCCGCCCGAAACGTGACGGTGAAAACGGGTGAAACCGCCACCCTCACCTATGACAACGAGCCCTTCGGCAGCCTGCGGATCGAGAAGGTCAGCGATACCGGCGAAAAGCTGCCCGGCGTTCACATCCAGATCAAGCACATCGAGAGCGGCAGGACCTACTCCGGCTACACGGAACCCGGCGGTGCTGTGCAGTTCACCAAACTGAAGCCAGGGGCCTACGAGGTGCAGGAGATCGCCGGAATAGCAGGCTGGAAGGCCGACACGGATACCATCAAAACCGTCACTGTGGTTACAGGCGAAACCTCTGCTGTGACCTTCACCAACAAAGAGCTGCCCGGTTTGCGGATCATCAAATATGACCGGCTGGGTCATCAGGTAATGGCAAATGTTACCTTCTGTATTTACCGTGACGGCGAGTTCCTGGGCAACTTCTATACCGGTGAACTGGGCGAGATCGTACTCACTGACCAGCAGCCCGGAACGTACCGTGTGTTTGAAAAAGATACAGGGGATGAAGTACACATTCTGGATACCACACCCCAGGAGGTGGAACTCCACGCTGGGGACGGTATTAAACCGTTGGTCTTCTTTAATGACAGAAAGCCCGGCATTCACCTCATCAAGGTGGACAGTGCGGACCCGTCCGTAGCCATCCCCAACGCCAAATTTGAGATCAAGTCAGTGGATGGAAGCTTCGGCCCGAAGGAATTTGTCACTCAGGACGATGGGACCATTGACCTGTCCATGCTCCCGGTGGGGGCGTATGTGGTGACGGAGGTATCCTGTCCGGGATACGTCATTGACAACGCCCAGCGCATTATCCAGCTGGACGGGAACGAAACGGCGCAGTTTATCTTTACCAACTCCAGACTGCCCTCCCTCCGGCTCATCAAAACCAGCGCCAGCGGCGGACCTCTGCCCGGCGTCTCCTTCCGGCTGACAAAAATTGAGGACGGCTCCCGTTATCTGGACCGTATCACCTCGTCCACAGGGGAGATCCTGTGGGAGGGGTTGGAGCCGGGTGTCTACTCCTTGCAGGAGATCGCCACCGTGTCAGACCACATTCGTGACCTGAAGGAGTACCATGTGGAGCTGTTCCCCGGCAAGACCAGCGAGATCGTTCTGAAAAATGACAAGCGGCCCAATCTCATCGTCTATAAGAATGACGCGGACAGCGGCGAGGAAGTACCTGATACTGTTTTCACCGTCCGGGCTGCGGACGGCCATTTTGTAGACGAGATCAGGACGGACCGCACAGGCCGCGCCATCCTGAAGAACCTGCTGCCGGGTGTGTACGAAATCTCTGAAAAATCTGTCCCCTCCCCCTGGCTGAAGGATGCTCCGGCGCAGCTGGTGACGCTGTATCCCAACCGGGATCACACGGTCTACTTCAAGAATCACAAGCGGCCCGTCATCGAGATCATCAAGGAGAATGCTGTCACCTTCGAGCGGCAGGCCAACGTCCCCTTCCAGGTCTGGTACGCATCCAACAATACCAGTACCGGGGAACTCAACAATCTGGGAACGTTCTACACCGATGAGAATGGGCGCATTGAGCTGAACGGCCCTGAGATGGGCGAGCTGGGCCTGCGGGACGGCTGGTTCCGGGTAAAGGAGCTGGAACCGCTGAAGGGCTTCGCCATCGCGGACCCCGACACCCAGGAGGCGTTTGTGGCTGCCGGACAGGGACATACCTTCGTGTTCCGGAACCGGCCTCTGAGCGCCATCTGCGTCTGGAAGTATGATTCTGTGAATCCCAATCTTGCCATCGAGGGCGCGGTCTTCCAGATCCGCTACCTCTCCGGCAATACCTCCGGTACGGGCGGGACGGTCATCGGCACCTTCCGCACTTCGGCCAACGGCTCCTTCACGGCAACCGGGCTCCAGAGGGGAACCTACATCATAGAGGAGCTGTCCAGTGACGGCAATCACGTCATTGACACGCCGCCCCAGACCGTGTACCTCTCCGGCGAGGACCAGGAGGTCATCCAGGTGTATTTCGGCAACAGCCCCAAGGGGAGCCTGCTGGTCAAAAAGGTTTCCGGCTCCAATAACGCCCCGCTGAGTGATGTGGAATTTTTCGTGACCACAGCGGACGGAACGGTGGTGGGAGACGCCAACGGCAAGTTCGTGACGGACGGCGCGGGGACATTCCTGGTGGACAACGTTGACCCCAACACGACACTGGTGGTCAAAGAAAGCAGGTCAAAACCAGGGTATTTGCTGGATGATACGCCCCAGACGGCGCAGATCAAGGCCGGGCAGACGGTAACGCTGGAGTTCCGCAATCAGCCCCTGGGGTCCCTGGTGATCCACAAGTACAGCAGCCTGGATCGCAAGACGCCCCTGGCCGGGGTACAGTTCAAAGTGACCTACGCCCCCGGTTGCGTGGTGGATGATGAAAACGGCAAGGTGTCCTCCAACGGCATCTATTACACCGGGCCGGACGGGACCATCACCATCAATGGCATCGTGGGGACGGTGGTCATCACCGAGCAGGCTACGATCCCCGGCTATACCATCGATCCCAACACCAGGAGCCAGACCATCGTTGTCAATCCTGACGATGTTCAGCACGCCTATTTTTACAATACCCCCAAGAATACGCTTATCATTGAAAAGTACATCGAGGAAGAGGGCAGCGAGAACAAGCCCCTGAAGGGCGTGACCTTCCTGGTCACGGACAGCAGCGGGGCCGTAGTCGGCAACAGCAACGGCGAGTACATCTCCGGCGAGGATGGCCGTGTGGTGATCCCCGATTTGGAGCCTGGGTCCACCATCACCGCGCGGGAGGTCAAGGTCCCGGACGGGGTGGTGCTGGACGGAACGCCGAAAACCATCAAGATCAGCGATGATGGGGCGAATATCCTCCGCTTCTACAACAAGAAAACAGGATACCTTGTGATTCGGAAGCTGGACAAAATTTCTAAGCAGCCCCTGGCAAATGTGGAGTTTGAATTGACTTATGCGGACGGCAGCTTTGTGGATGACAACTTTGGGCATCTGTCCAGCAAGGGCCGGTTCAAGACCAACGACGCCGGGGAGATCCGGGTGCCGGTGGTGGGAACTGTGGTCGCAAAGGAGCTGACCCCCTGTCCTGGGTACGTCATTGACGAGTCCACCAGGATTCAGACCATCACAGTCAATCCGGCGGACACCCAGACGATCACTGTGTACAATGAGCCCCTCTGCACATTGACCATCTCGAAACGGGACGCGGTCAGCGGGAAACCTGTGCCCAACACGGAATTTACTTTGCGGGACGGCGATGGGAACCTCATTGGCCGCTACACCACTGGGGCCGATGGAACCGTGACAGTGACGGGCCTCATCCCCAATTCCACGGTCGTTGTTGTGGAAACCAGGGTGCCGTCCAGCTATGTCCTCGATCCCACGCCCCGGACGATCATTGTCCGCAATGGTTCCGGCAACAGCGTTGTTACCGGAGGGAACGGGACCATTGGCGGAGGAAGCTCCTCCGGGAACGGCAATGGCAGCGGCGGCAACCATATGGATGTGGAGAACATCCCCAAGACCACGCTGACCATTGAAAAGTACCTGGAAACCGAAACCGGAAACGTCCCCCTGAAGGGAGTCACCTTCCTCGTGACCGACAGCTCCGGGGCGGTCGTTGGCGGCAGCAACGGCGAATTCATCACGGGGGAGGACGGACGTATCGTCATCCCCAATCTGGAACCGGGGATCACCATTACCGCAAAGGAACTCAAGGTCCCGGACGGCGTGGTGCTGGATACCACCCCCAAGAGCATCGAGATCAAGGGCGGCGAAGGCGGGCAGACACTCCGCTTTGTCAATAAGCCTACCGGGTATCTCGTCATCAAAAAACTGAACAAGCTCACTTCCGAGCCTTTGGCTGGGGTGGAGTTCAAATTGAGCTACGCATCCGGCGAGTTTGTGGATGACGCCTATGGGCATCTGTCCTCCCTGGGCCTCTACACGACCGATCAGAGTGGCGAGATTCGTGTTCCGGTTGTGGGCACCATCGTGGTCGAGGAAACCAGGAGCTTGCCCGGATTCACCATTGATCCCGGCACGAAGCGGCAGGTGGTCACGGTAAATCCCGCAGATACGCAGACGCTTACCGTGTACAACGTCCCTGGCGTGAATCTGACCATCCAGAAGTATGTCGAGGGCGCTAAAAACGAGCCGTTGGAGGGTGTCACCTTCCTGGTGACCGATTCCAGCGGTATGCCTCTCGGCCCCAACAAGGGTGAGTATGTGACGGACCGGAATGGACAGATCCTGCTGACGGGCCTCACCCCCGGAACCACCGTTACCGCAAAAGAGATCCGGGTCCCAAGCGAGGAGTATGTCCTGGATGGAACGCCCCAGAGCATTCTCATTAAAGAAGGGACCGAGGGCCAGCAGCTCACCTTCTACAACAAGAGGGCAGGTGGTCTGGAGCTGATCAAGGTCAACGAGGCGGACAAGACCCAGCGCATCCCCAACACGACCTTCGAAATCAGAAAGATGGACGGCGCTCTGGTGGACACCGTGACCACGGACAAACAGGGCCGCGCCCACCTGGATCTGGACGCAGGAGACTTCTACGCGGTTGAAATCGAGGCGGGAGAGGGATTCAAGCTGGACGCCACCCCCACCTACTTCACCATCCAGGACGGAAAAGCCACGACTGTCACCATCACCAACAAGGCTTTCAGCGGCATTCTCATCCACAAAACGGATTCCGTTACCGGCAAGGGAATTTATGGCGTGACCTTCCTGCTGTATGACAGTGGCCACAAGCCTGTCGGGCAGTACACCTCCGACAATTCTGGGTACGTTTATATTGAGGGGTTGACCACCTCCGGGCGGTACTACCTGCGGGAGCTGGAAAATAAGGGCTATGTCCCCGATACCCAGCTGAAAACGGTCTATGTCACCGCAGGCGAGACGACCATCGTGGAGTGGAAGAACACCCCCATCACCGGCCAGATCCAGGTGACCAAGACCTCCGCTGAGTACAACACCATGAACGGCTGGCCTGCCGGGACGCCCCTGCCCAACACGGAGTTCGAGATCTATGAGCATCGCTCCGGCAATCTGGCGGACACGATCAAGGCAGACAAAAACGGCGTCGCCAAGTCCCGGCCTTTGCCGCTGGGACGCTACAAAATTGTGGAATCCAAATCAGCTGATTTCTATGGTCTGGACAAGACGCCCATTGAGGTGGAGATCGAGTACGCTGGTCAGATCGTCAAGGCCGCTATGACCAACAAGAGCCTTTATACCAACGTCTCCATCACCAAGCGCGGCTACAGCGAGGTCGTTCCCGGTCAGAGCATCAAGTATGATTTCTCCGGCATCGGCAATAACTCCACTACCGCGCTTACATCTTTCTACTGGAGGGACACCCTGCCTACCAAGGCGGTACGGCTGGATAAGATCGTCACCGGGACCTACAACGTGCCGGGAAATTACAAGATCGTCTACAAGACGAATCTCAGCAGCGAGTACCGCACTCTGGCGGACAATGTCAGCACCCAGCAGAACCGGGTCATCATCGCTTCTCCCGCCGCGCTGGGGCTGGCCTCCAACGAGTGCGTGACGGAGTTTATGTGCGTGTTCGGCGTGGTCCCGTCCAACTTCCGGCAGGTGGAGGCTCCCGCGGTTTACTGCAATGTCCTCTCCGGCCTGACCGGCGGCACCCAGTTCGTCAATCAGGCGGACGTGGGCGGCGTGTACAACGGGCAGTGGATCATGGCGACTGACCGCTGGGTCACCACAGTTTATAAACCCGGTAAGCCCCTGCCCAGAACAGGGTACTGATTTGAAAACCATGTAATAATGGAGAGGGCCGTCCTGCGGGACGGCCCTCCAGCTTTTGGGAGGTATTTATGCGAAAATTCAAAAAACATCTGCGACCCCTGCTCCTTGTCCTGGTGGTGATGTCCATCCTCTGCGTTCCTGCTTTCGCTACGTCCGGCGGCAGAGGCGATGTGGGTGCAGTGGTGGAGAGCACTTGGAAGGACGCCGCCGGACAGATCAAAACCGTTGTCAATAACGTGGTTTTCCCCGCGTTGGACATGGTTTTGACTATCGCTTTCTTCGGGAAATCGGCTATGGCTTACTTTGATTACAAGAAACACGGCCAGTTTGAGTGGACCGGTCCGGTGATCCTTTTCGCCTGTCTCATCCTTACCCTCACCGCTCCCACTTACATCTGGACCATCATCGGAATTTAAGAAGGAGGGCAGAGATGAGCGAGATCAAAAACAGAATGGTCCTTCTGGCGGAACAGCTCCGGGAGCTGACCCACGGGATATGCAAAATGGGGCCCGGGCCCTATGGAATCGGTGTGTCCACAGATGCCGTTTCGCCGCTGACCGCCATCCTTCTGCTGACGCCCAATCCGTTTGAGGAGGGGGATGTCCGTCTGCCCGATGATCAGAACTGTACGGCGGAGATGCGTGCATATACCAAAGAGCAGATGGCGCTGCGAACGTACCTGACCAAGGACGAGCTGACGGCCTTCAGCCAGGGAGACGATCCCGCCGCCCGCATCGTGGCGGAAGCGATTCTCCGGATGAACGAATCCGGTCCCGTTGTCACCGTACAGGAATGTAACGACGCATTCGGCGTTCTGGCGGACTGGGAGATCAACGGGCAGAGCGCCACGTCTCCTGCGGAAAAGGAGTTTATTGCTTCGCTGTCTAAAACTTCAGCGCCAAAGGCGGGGATGGAGATGACCATGTGACGCTACACAAAATGCGTCAGCCATATCTTTTCCTGCCGCAGGCAAGTGACCAGGTCTACCTTCTTGGTCCCGGCTTCCATAAAGGAGATGGTTGCAAAAGTCCCTTCCCGCCTGGTCAGCAGGCCGCGACCGAAAATCTTGTGGGTGACCTCTGTGCCGGGGATGTAGTCCTTCATCCAGTTAGCGATCTGTTCTTTGGATGGACCGGCTGATTTGGCGGGCTGGGCCTTGCGTTCCGGCTCTTTCTCCGGCTCCTCGCCTAAAAACTGAGAGACGAATGAGAACGAGGCATCGGAGGGCTCTCCGAATTTGTTCTCGTAACAGAGAAATTCCAGCTGCTTCCTGGCCCTGGTGGCGCCCACGTAGAATAACCGCCGCTCCTCCTCCAATTCCTCGGCTTCATCCGCAGAGGGCAGTAGCCCGTCCACCGCGTCGATCAGGATCACATGGTCATACTCCAGCCCCTTGCTGGCATGGATGGTGGACAGCACGAAGGGACAGTCCGGGCGGGGCTCCAGAGTCTCAATGCGTTCCTTCAACTCCTGCAAATGCAGGAGGAACTGCCCCACCGAGGGCGTCTGATTCGCCAGAGAGAGAAGGATGTCCAGTTTGGTCGTGTCGCCATGCTGCTCCTGGAGGTAGTCGCCATATCCCATATAGCGCACCAGCCGCTGGATGGCGGCGAAGCTGGTCAGGTAGGGCAGCTTGGAATAGTGGGTCTGCATGGCCTTCACCTTCCCGATCTGCCAGGGCTCCAGCCCGCCGCTCTCCAGCAGGACCTCAAAGACGCTCTTGTCCTTGGGCATCCCGTAGAGCAGCTGCGAGATCACGGCCTTTTTCAGCTTCAAATCCAATTTGTAATAGAATCGGAGGAACAGGTCCTTGTTGCCGTCATCGAAAGCGAATTCCAGCATGTCGGTGATGTCCCGCACCAGAGGGCTGGTGAAGAAAAATCCCTCCCGCTGGCGGCAGGCGTAAGGGACCCCCTTCTGCTCCAGCAGGTCGATGAGCGGCAGGGCGCTGTCATTATTGCGGTAGAGGACTGCCGTGGACTCCTCACAGTTTTCCGCCACTTTCAGCAGGTAATTGTACTGGCGGTTGTAGTCCTCCAGCATGATCCTGCGGATGGGACTGCCCTGCTGGTTCTCGGTACGCATTTTCTTCGGGCGGCGGTTCTGGTTGCGGCGGATAAACGCGTCCGACTTCTCCACGATGGCGCGGGTGGAGCGGTAGTTGGTTTCCAGCTTCAATACCTTCGCACCGGGAAAGACCTGCTCGAACTCCAGCAGAGCCTGGAGCCATGCGGCGCGGAAGCCGTAGATGCTCTGGTCTTCATCCCCCACCATAAAGATATTGCCGCTGCCGGATGCCAGCAGGCGGAGGATGGCGTGCTGTATCTTCGAGGTATCCTGGGCCTCGTCCACGCAGATGTATGGCCACCGGCGCTGGAAATATGCCAGGATATCCGGGTGCTGCCGGAAAATGCGGTATGTGAAGACCATCTGGTCATCGAAGTCCATGCGCCTGCTGCGGAGAAGATAGTCCTGATATTCGAAATAGACCCGTGGAAAATCCATCCCGTCTACCTTGTGGGTGTGGATCTCGGATTCGGTCAGCATCATGTTCTTGCAGTAGGTGATATGCGTGCGTGCGTCCTTCACCTGAAGGTCACTGGGGAACGCGGTTCCGGTACGGGCCAGCAGGTCGCGGATGACGCTGTTGATCTGCCGCTCATCGTCCAGCAGGGCGAAGGGCTCCGTTCCCTTCTGCCGGGCGTAGCGTCCGATCACCACCGCGCACAGGCCGTTGATGGTGCGGAAGGTCAGCTTGTCCGCGTGGTCTTCCCCGAAGAAGCTGATAAACCGGGCCTTCATATCCCTGGTGGCCGCCACGGTGTAGGTCACAGTCAGTATCTGCTCCGGGCGGATGCCTTTGCAATGGAGCATGTACCCCAGACGGGTGACCAGCACGGTGGTCTTGCCGCTCCCCGGCACCGCCAGCAGCAGGACGGGCCCTTCTGTCTGACGGACGGCCTCCTCCTGCTGCCGGTTCAGCCGAATGGGATATTGACTTTTGAACTCCTCATAGGTCATGGGCGGCTCCTGCAAATTTTCTTGCAATCATTCTAACCAATTTATGCCTGCGTGTCAACGCAGGGAAACGGAGGTGACACAAATCTTTATCTGGGATTTTGTAGCGGACACGATCATGGGCAATCTCATGGACTGGTTCTATGGACAGCTCGTGGGGTTCCTGGGGAACTTCTTCGCCATCATGGGCATGATGGGCGTGGAACTCTTCGAGCTGACCTGGGTGCAGTCCGTCGTGACATTTTTCAGCCAGTTGGGCTGGGCGCTGTTCGGCGTCAGCGTGGTGGTCTGCTGTTTTGAGTTTGGTCTGGATTACTCCACCGGACGGGGCAGTATCCAGCAGACGGCGCTGAACATCGTGAAGGGCTTCCTGGCGGTCAGCCTGTTCTCCACCGTCCCGGTGCGGCTGTATGAATTGTCCGTGACCCTGCAGGGGCAGTTCACCGCGGAGATCACCGGACTGGGGACCAGCATTGGAGAGGTGGGACGGCAGATCATGGAGGACTTCTCCGCCGTGACCAGCCTCAGTGACATGACCGGCGCGCCGGACTTCATGATGTCCATGCTCACCAGTCCGATCATGCTGATCTTCTGCGTGATCGCCATGGGATACGCCGTGATAAAAATATTTTTTGCAAATCTGAAACGGGGCGGCATCCTGCTCATCCAGATCGCGGTGGGGAGCCTCTACATGTTTAGCGTGCCGCGCGGCTACTCGGACGGGTTCCTCCAGTGGATGAAGCAGGTCATCGGCCTGTGCCTGACGGCGTTCCTCCAGGCCACCATCCTGGCGGCGGGCCTCCTGGCATTCCGGGAACACCTGCTGCTGGGGCTGGGACTGATGCTCTCCGCAGGAGAAGTGCCCAGGATCGCCGGGACCTTCGGACTGGACACCACCACCCGCGCCAACATCATGTCCGCTGTCTACACCGCCCAGGCGGCGGTGAACACCACCAAGGCCGTAGCGGCGGCAATCAAATAAGGGGAGACTGCAAATGGAACAGATCAAAACCACCGCTCCGCCTGTCTATGTAATCTGGGCAGAAGGCTGGACAGACGGGCCTCTGTCCGGTCAGAACGGCTACCTGGCAGAAAATGGAGCGCGCCTCTTTTTTACCGGCAAGGAGGCGGCTGAGTTGAAGATCCACGATCTTCGAAACGGCTGTCTGAACAAGCATCCCGCTGCCGGGTATCACTGCATCAATTTCAATGGCAGCAGTTTGCCGGATCAGGATCTTACAGTGGAAGCCATTCGCACCTATGACCTGCAGCCTGATTTTGATCCGGAAGACTATGTGGCAACAGGGCAGGCATATGGAAACACTGGCGGCGGCTGTATGGTCGGGACGATGGCTTTCCGTCTGCCCAGCCTGGATAGATCCGTGTGGGTAAACTGCAGCGATGAGGGAGTGGTCATTACTTCCGCGGACTGTGTCTGGAATGAGGATCACAGCGGAAGCTGGAAAAGATATGAGGACGTCCTCTTGTTCCAGGCGGATTTTCAAGCATCACAGCCCGAGGATCTGGGCGCCTGGCTTCCCATGGTGCGGGAAGCTCTGCGGTATACCGCGGAGCAGGAGTTGTCCCGTCTCGGAAAAACTCTGAAAATACCTGCAAGCTGGCAGTCGCTGATGGATACGCCCCAGCCTGCGGGACCGGAAATGACATCACTATGTTGAGGAGGCAGAAGGTTGAAACTGATCTATGTAGCGTCCCCGTATGCCGGGGATGTGGAGCGTAACGTGGAATACGCGAAGCAGGCGTGCCGCACCGTCATGGAGAGCGGACACGCCTTTTTTGCGCCCCACCTGCTGTATCCGGCTGTGCTGGATGACGCCGTTCCGGAGGAGAGGCAGACGGGCATCGAGATGGGCCTGACCCTCCTGCATCGCTGCGATGAGTTGTGGGCCTTCGGTTCCGTGACCAGCAGCGGGATGCAGGCGGAGATCGAGGAGGCCGAACGACTGCGTATCCCGGTGCATCGGATGGATATATCAGAGGATCTTGCACCGGAGCGGCTCCTGGTCCCGGAACAGAACAGTCAGACGGCAGAAGCTGTAACGATGGCTATGTGAGGAGGTCAGACAATGAAATATGGCGTCACAGCCGCTACCCATCCGGATTCCCCGTGGGGCCGGACCGTCCGGTGGCGGTGCGACAGATATGGCCGCCCTCTGGCGTTCGATTCGGAAGTGGAAGCCAGGGAGGCGGCCATGGCGTTCAATGGCCAGCGGTGTATGTTTGAGCCGAACTACGACAATACCGTCCAGCCGCTGGAGAAGGAGGCATCGCAATGGAACATGGAACTGCACTGACGCTGGGATCGCTCTTCGACGGCATCGGCGGTTTCCCCCTGGCGGCGGTACGCAATGGCATCACTCCCGTCTGGGCCAGTGAGATCGAGCCGTTCCCTATCCGGGTCACGAAACACCATTTCCCCAACATGATCCATGTAGGGGACATCACTGAACTGGACGGGGCGCTGCTGCCGCCTGTGGATGTCATCTGCGGAGGGAGTCCCTGTCAGGACTGAGTGTGGCCGGCGCGAGAGCTGGTTTGGCTGGCGAACGCTCCGGCCTTTTTATGGAACAAATTCGGATCGTAAAGGAGATGCGAAATGCAGATGTACAGCGAGGCCGATCAGGTATCGCTGTTCGGCCAAGATGGATGTGCTGGGAAAATGTCCCCGGCGCGTTCAGCAGCGGGACGCCCAAGGGGGAGGACTTCCGCATCGTCCTCGAGGAGATCGTCCGGATTAAGGTCGATCCCGTTTATGTCCCTGGACCTCACCCCTGGGCATGGCAACCTGCTGGGCGAATCGTACTGGGAGCTGATTTCTCCCTCGCCTGGCGGGTCTTCGACGCTCAATACTGGCCCCGCACCCCTCAGCGAAGAAGACGTATTTTCCTTGTCGCAGATTTTGCAGGAGGCTCCGCCCCGCAAATACTATTTAAGCAAAACAGCCTGCCTGGGTATCCTGCGCCGGGCGAGGGAGCGCGGGAAGGAGCTGCCGCCCCAGCTGAAAACGGCGCTGATGGCACAGGCGGGGTTGATTCCACTGGCAGCTCCTGCCTCTGAAACCATCGCCTTCGCCGCCAACCAGCGGGATGAGGTGCGTGATCTCCACGATGTGGCCGGCGCACTGGGGGCGCAGCCGGGGATGAAGCAGCAGACCTTCATCGCGCAGGACTGCCTCACTCCCTGGGACACCCAGCAGGCCCGCATCTTTACCCCGGAGAGCAAGTCCCCCACACTGGCCAGTGCGGACGGCGGCGGCGGACGGAATCCTGGCGGTTTGCTTTTCACAGCTGGGGCAACCGGAAGTTTGACGCCCTGGGATAATCAGCAAAGACGTATATCCACACCGCTTGGTGTTTCGCCAACCATCAATAGCGGAGAACAAAAACCGGGCGGGCTTCTGTTTGTAGCAGGCTTCTGCGCCGGAGCCGCACCCACAGCGGGCGGGATCGGCTATCAGAAGGAGTGCGCTCCCACTTTGAAAGCCTCGGAAAGCGGGGTGCCGTCCATTCTCTGTCTCACGGATCACGGAGGCCAGCGCATGGATCTCACAACCGATATGACGCCTACGCTCCGGGCGCAGATGGGCGCTCATCTGCCGCTGATCTGCCTCAATGACCAGGGCGGCGGAGTCATGTCTTGCTCTAAAGATGTGGCGGGGACGCTGCGGGCACAGGAGCATGGACATCAGCCGCTGGTCATGGGGCTGCAGCAGGAAGCAGAAGCGCGCGTGGTTATTGAACTATTTGAGAATCACGGCATTGATGCGAGATATACGGGACCGCACAAAGTATCCCCCACATTGACGAATCGCGGTGGCACTGGGTTTTCTGAACCTAATGAGTACGATACTGAATTAACATGATTGAGAATTCTCAATTACAAACAAAAGTATGTTTATCGACTATAACTTGCGCCCCATACAATCGTATAGGGCGCAAGTTATCAGTCCAGTTCAAGAACATTATGTATAACCGCTCTGATCTCAACCAATCGTTTTTCAAGGAAATCAGGGTGATCCTTAAACCATTTTGCATTTAAAGGAGACGGATGTGGTAGAACATATGCGGGTTTATCATTTATAACATTATCTTTAAAAACTAAGGTTGAGAAATCCTCTTTTGGGAAAAAGAATGCTGCCGCTTTTCCGCCTAAAAGCAAATAAATTTTGTTGTTAACTAAGGACATTTCTTTTCGCAACCATTTGTTTGCACAACTCTTCGGCGGCAAACGATCTCCTCCACTGGGGGATTTCCCAGGGTAACATTGTGCAATGGCAGATATAAAGAAATTATCTGGGTTATAAAAGATTTCGTCATCAATTTTATACCATTCATTTCTTAGTTTTCTCCCACTGGCATCATCAAACGGGGTTAATGTTTTATGAACATTTTGTGAAGGTGCCTGACTTATCTGCATAATCTTAGAGCGTGGGTTACCTAAAATAATTGGATGGGGTTCAAAACCAAATTTCTTTTCGCATAAGCGACACGCCAATATTTCCCCTTTTAGAATTTCAAATTCTAATTCTCTATTTTCCATCTTGTTTTCTCTCCATAATATAATCTATAAGCAGATTCAAGTTTGAAGCGACTTTGTCCACAGAAAAATCTATCATTAAATTCTTCCGCATTTTATGTCCATTTTCTCCGTGAATTTCCACAGAACTACTTTCATACATTATACATTTTTTCCTCAAACTCCTTGCGAATCCTAATAAAGCAGCTGTACCTGAATTCAACTCCAACTCATCCCCTATAAAAATAAAAATATCGGACTGGTAAACTTTCCTTGTATCTTGTATACCACGCCTTAAAATTTCTTCTGTATTAGTCGGATAAAATCTATCCGTAACTAATACACGCAGTCCATTGGATTTCAATATTTGCTCTATCTGCGTTGCATATTCTCTTTGGTATTCATATCTTCCGCCTCCAAATTCAATAGTGACGTCTGTTCTCTCATTATACAAAAGTTCATTATACTTTATTTCACTGTCTGCTCCTGTGGAAACTATTTCTGCAATATGAGTTGCGGCATCTTTAAATGCACTCTCCTGTCCCAGATAAAGAGCATTTAAAAAAGGAGTCTGTTCAGGAATTGAATATACATGGGTATACCCATTAAGCATGAATTCTAAGACTGGATCAAAAAGGAACTCTTTGTCCTTAATAGAATACCATATGAAATCAGTATTTATGGCGTAAATTGGAATTTTACGACCAAATGCATAACCTAATTCGAACGATATTCCTTCATCCTTGCATATACCATCAAATAGAGCAGCAACCACACTAACATTTCCAGAGTCTAAATGTCGTATATCTGCATCATAAATAATGCGTGTACGATTCTCTCCGAAAAGCTGATTTTCATTTGTATCTCTGAATGGCATAAAGGATTCTATACCTTGATGCTTGAGTAGCTCTTGTTCAAACAGTTCGGCTTGTATTTTATCATTAAAGTTAAACAATCGTAATGCTATATACACCTCTCTCATTTTAGTACCCCCTTTTTGAAAGAGTATCAATGATTTGCTGGTAAACTCTTTCACTATTACACATTCCATCAATCATAATCAAATTTCCATCTTTGACTTCTCGTAAATAACTCTCCCTCACATGAGATAAATATTCAAGAGAATAGTGTATATTAAATTTTGCATCTGTATTTCTACGTATAGATTCTTCTGGTGAGATGTCAATATAAAAACCTATATCAAAAGGAGGAATAAATCGGTTAATCTCTTGAACCCAGTGTCTATCAATCCCCTCAGCCTCTCTGTACGCAATTGCAGAGTATAAATATCTGTCAAAAATATAAACATCATATTTGTTGCTCTTCTCAATTTCCTCCAATCTCAATTGTCTATCAGCGGCAAATAGAAAAGTTTTCATAATTGGTGAAAAGGGCGAAGTAGAAGATGCATTTTTGATTAAAGAACCTACATCAGTTGTTAATTCTTTCGAAATATGTACTGAACGACCTGTTCTCTTGAAATACTGTGACAATTGTTCAGAAGTCGTAGTCTTTCCACAGTTATCAATTCCTTCTAATACTACAATCATAATATATACCCCCAATATAGTTGAATCTTTCATCACATGTGTGATAAAATTGCTGACAGATTACTGACTCTTACTAAACAACGAGAGGATATAAAAAATGGCTACAGTTAAGCGGAAAAAATTTCGTGCCGTGAAATTCAGGTTCAGTACAGATGAGGGAATGCACTATGAACGATACATGATTATAAACAATCATATACCATATTTCCGTATTAATCAATGGCTTGAACTTAAAAGCATAAAGAAAATGAGCACTGGAAAAGAATATGCTATGAAACTAGCTGTTTTTTTGAATTGGCTTGATGATCATAGTACGTCATTTGAGGCGGCTACTAACCATCACGTTCGACAGTTCTTACAACACTTAGTTTTTGGACATCTACAGGATGAAAAGATATTATCTGTTCAATCTACTATAAGTAGTTCAACACTTAAATCCTATATTACGGTGATAACTAGCTTTTACAGATGGTTGGATGAAATCAATCAGACCGAAATGTTGTGGCACAGTAAGAGCATAAGGGCAAACAAATCCTTTTTATACGGCCAAATATATAACTATGAGTACAGCTATTTGGTAGATGGGTTCGTTGCTATGCTAAAGCCAGGACGTGATTATATCAAATGGTATGACAAAGAAACCAAGGATGCCCTTTGCAACAATTTTCTAACGCTTCGGGATGAGGCCGTCCTACGCCTGACTTTTGAAGGATTCCGTATTGATGAAGTTTTGAGTATTACCCTTGACAGTTACAACGCAACGGATCGTATCGTCCAGCCCACAAGATCAAAGGGCCGAGCTAATGCAAATAGGAAAAGCAACCCTCTGCGTGTTGTTGCGCTCCCCCAAAAGACCTGTAACATTATTGATAGATACATCCAAACCGAACGAGCAGTTGCTGAAACAGAGAGTGGACGAATCAGTCAATACCTATTTATTAATCTAAATTCTGGTAGGACTCAGGGTACCCCTCTCCGTTATCACAATTATCTAAAGATTTTAAAGCGCTGTGCGGAACGCGCCGGTCTTGATCCGAGCAAGATACGAACACATAATGGAAGAAGTACTAAAGCTATGGAGTTTTTGGAGCACCAAGCTCTACACCCAGAGGACAGTATCACAGATGGAATTATTATGGAAAGCTTCGGATGGAGGAGTTTCTCTTCTATTGATCACTACCGCAACCATAATAATCAGATTATAGCGAAATCAGTGATGGAAAAGTTGCACAAGGGAGATGAATATGAGGGGTAAAACAGAACCGTTAACTGATATGCATCGACAGGCCATTCAAATTGCCATGCAAAACGCTCAAAGTCTGGCAGATATAACAAAAACAACTGGAGTTACAAAGGTTATCAATTACTTGTTGGCGGACAAACCTGCCCTGGAACAATACCTGTCTGTGATGGCCGCCAAATTTACTTGTAGAAGACAGCAAATATCCCATAGTGCGCTAATCCTGTCAATCTTTCATTATGAGATGGCCTCGCTATCTCTATACGAAGAGGGATTTAGAATAGCTCTGATTGATATAGTAGAAAAAGAGCGAGAAATTCAGCGTCGCAAATTTATTGCAGAAAACAACCTTCAAATCAATATTCGAACCGATGTGTGGAGGCTATACGAGTTGCATGGCCAGATCCTACGGTTGAAAACCGTTGATTTTACGAAGATAAGCCAACCTTCGCTACGCTATGAAATGAAGTTCTACCTTAAATATACTTTTGAAAGCAGGGGAAAAATTAATATTCCACTCTTCTGCTGTCAATACTTGGCCCTAAACACATTGGTAGAAAACAATCCGAATATCAAATTCTTTGCGGATATTACAGAGACGGACGCCAAAATGTTGGTTATATCTCTTGAAAGAACGACTAAAGATGACGGTACATCTCTATCACAATACTATATATCCAAAGCAGTAAACAGCATCAGACGAGTTGTTGATTATTTAATAGGAGACTTCCGTGATAGCAAGCTTAAAGCTCCCAAGCCATATATGAATCCATTTACAATAATTTCCTTCCACAATTTGCGACAATATAATGCTCCTACAACAATAATTCCTGAAGAGGTAGTTGAACAGTTAGATCAATGCTCAAAGGAGCTACCCCCTCTCCATAAACTGTTATACGACATATTCTCAAATACTGGTCTACGGCTCAAAGAAGTGTTCTTTTTAGAGGAAGATTGTATTGAAACATCCCGGTATCCTGGTATATTCCAGTTGAAATTCAAGCCTCATAAGGTTCTCACATCAAGGCGTAGACACGGTGCCGGGGATTATCACAGGATTATGATACCGCAAGGCTTAGCAGATGAATTGTCTGCGCATATCTCTTCCACACAAATCAGAAGACAAACAGTTGAATCTCCGTATATCTTTCTGAGTGAGAGACTGGGGTATGCTACGACAGTTATGGATTCCCAACCGTTTATCAAAAGCGTACGATATCTTATCAAAAAACACAATATCTGCGACGAGGATGGCAAGTTGTGGCACTTTACCAGTAGACAATTCCGAAAAACCATTGCGGTCAAATTGATTGAAAATGGAGCCACAACAGCAGAACTGGCATATTGGCTCGGACATCTTTGCAGCGATACAGCAGCAAAATATTATGCTGAAGTCCGGAAGATGAAACTGGCCGAACTCAATACACGCTTCTTTTTAGAGAAATTTGAATTGATTATTTCAAATGAGCAGTTGGAGAATTACACTGAGGAAGAGCGGAAACTGCTCTATGCTGACTTTAGGTTGGAACAGCGGCGAGTAGAACTTGGGTTCTGTATGATTAAAGCAGCAGATGGCCCTTGCCAAAATAGAAAAAGCCTCTATAACTGCATCAATTGCCGAAATTTATGCACAGGGAAGCAGTACCTCCCATATTGGTTAGAACTTCTGAACCAGCAAAAGATTGTCGTTAAAAAGCTAATTTCAACTTATATAGCCGAAGGTATCTCGGATTACACAAACTATACCGAATATAGACAAGAATTTCGTCTGCTCAACGGATATGAAAACATTGTGAAAGCAATTCAGGAAGGAGGAACCACTCCATGAATAGTGCCGTTGTAGCAGAAACTTTCAGTGACACTAAAAAATCAGAATACATTAGGTTTGCGGAGAAATTGGGGGTGGATGTGTGTTTTACATCAGACAAATGGATCTGTGACACCCTGCGGCGTTCTCCAGCTGAAAAAACTGGAACATATACATTATATTTCGACAGGATACCCGCCCTGCATAAGGACGCCGTGAAATATTTTGCGATTATCAGCCTTGTGCAGAACAAATCGATCGCAACTGTAAAGACATATATTGGGGATCTTATTCGATTCTTTGATTTTTGGACAAGCTACAAGGAAAATGGCGAATTATGCACCTGCAATGAGTTTGCAGTTGCTGACTTTTATCAGCATCTTGAAAGCCGGGAACTTGCGGAAGCCACAAATATTGGAATATGGTCCTCTATGAGCACATTTTTCAAAACAATGAATGGTTGGGATAACAAGCAATTTAAAAATCCATTTTCAATATCTCCGTACTGCCGTCAGAGGAAATACTATGAAAAATACATTCCGGAGGATGTGGTTAATCAGCTCGACCACATATTTAAAAAAGATGAGATAGATCTTTACCTTCGCTGTGTCTATTGGATTCTTAGATTAATTCCATCGCGCATTAGTGAAGTTGTAGGAATGCCAATTGAATGCTTAAAGCGATTTGATGGGAAATATGTTCTGTTTATCCCCACATGGAAGCAGAACGGTGGATGGCGTCGGCCAGTTACACGAAGTATCCACCTGGAGGAAAAGGGGATAGCCGCTTACCTTATCAGGCTTATCGAAGAGCAGCAAGAGGCCGCCCGACAACTACAAGAATATATGCCAGATAACAAACAAGGTGCATTGTTTACTTATCGTCAACGCAACCTTTTTCGCAGAGAAAAGCCATATTATACAAGGTTGTGTTTTGTGGCTACACGCGACACTGTTCGAACCAGATTTCAGGATATTTGTGTGAGATATGGAGTCCGAGATCAAAATGGTAATCCATATAAAGTAACAACTCACCAATTCCGCCATAATGGAATCACTGATCGGCTGGCTGCTGGCTTTACTGCCGCTCAAATCGCAGATATGACCGGGCACCATGGTGATGCCATGATCTATAATGCCTATGCTCATCTTGACTTGAAACCGGAAACAATCATAGAGAAACAGAAATTCGTTTACGGAGAATCTGGCAGCCAGGATGAACGATATATTCTCTTTGGCGGCAGAATACTGAATATGAACGAACAATTGGAAAAGAGACTACTAAAAAACTTGCGGGCACATAGAGTACGAGGTGGGATTTGTAGTGATATCACTGGTTGTAAAAGTGACATGTGGAACTGCTTAGAGTGCAAATTCTTCGTACCTGATGCGGAACAGAGGGATTATTATATTGAACAAATTGTGCTATGGAAAGCAAAGCAGGAGAAATTCCGCGAATTTCCTCTTATTCGAGAAAATGCAGAACGCAATGTTAAATTGTTTGAATGCGTATTAAAAAAGATAGATAAGGATGTAAATCCATGACAAAGAAAAAACTCCCCCAGTCCCTTGTTGAGAAGCAGGAGCGGACACGAAACAATACCATAGAAATTGTGACCAGTGCCATAGTTGGATTGGAGGCCCAAGGCTATAGCATAAAGATCCGGGATCTCATGGAAGTTACTGGCCTATCAAGATCGGTTTTCGCCAAACCACATATCCGTAAGGTGTTAGTGGAATACGGTATTTCAAAGCCCGCTTGGGTTGAATCTCCACCTACATCGAAAAGGAAACCACGTGACATCGCTACTCTGCTTGCAGAGAAGGATGGATATATCCAGCGATTACTCACCGAAAATGAGCAGATGAAATATGAAATCGAACTTCTTCGCGGAAAAATTCATTTGCTTATGCATAAAGTAGCCGCAGCCGGTGGTGATATCTATTAGCAAAACTTTTCCTTTGCAATTAACACGATTGGATTTCAACGAATCCAGTCGTGTTTTTTGATTATAGGCGCAAAGCAACTGCAACACAGCTGTTTGCGTCATAAATTTTTTCAAATGAAAGGATGAATGAATCATGTCAACAGAAAGGGTAAGAAATACAGGGGGCAACAATCTCCCTCTTGCTCTGCAAGTGCAGGAACCGATCTGTATCTCCGGCAACGTCATCGACCGCCAGCCTCAGAACGGCGGCAATGGCCTGGGCTGTCAGGAGGGCATCGCATACACGCTGACCGCCACGGATCACCACGCGGTCTTTTCGCGGCAGAGAGTGGATGTGTTCAAGGATAACGATGTAGCGTCTACCGAGAGCGCCCGCCAGCATAAGGACGCCACCGACCTTGTCTGCCAGCCGGCGTATCAGGAAACGGTGGGCGCACTGACCGGCAGCGACCGAAAAGACCCCAACA
>OFGC01000568.1_pt1 | contig 35025 bp, 31 predicted proteins | sample 1521691 | NCBI WGS metagenome assembly OFGC01 (sample SAMEA3504121, study PRJEB24116) | mouse gut metagenome | biome: mouse gut; feature: mouse-associated habitat; material: faeces | place: Denmark | collected 2011
CATATTCTGAAGTCGCATGATATCCCCCTATTACTATTAAGCTCTTTTCATCGATTTCTTTTATGGCTTTTGCCACAAATGACGCTTCATAAAACGTACCCGTATAACACGATATCCCTACCACATCAAAATGTTTGTTAATTATTTTTTCAAACACCTCATCTGTAGCATTAAAATTCAAATCTATAATTTCAACATTGTAACAGTCTAAAGAACTGGCAATATATGCCAATCCTAATGGGAAAGAATTACATCTGCAATCTCTAGAAGCAAGATTTATCAACATGATATTTTTCATATTGTATCGTGCCTTTCATACAATTGGATTTGCTCAGAATACATATCATAATACAGGCCTTTTTGCTTCATTAATTCATTGTGAGAGCCCTGTTCAGCTATAGTGCCATTATCCAACACGATAATCCTGTCGGCTAAACTTATCATTCCCAAACGATGAGATATAAAAATTGTCGTTTTACAATTTGTTATACCATCAAACGATTCGAAAATTTTCGACTCGGCTATCGGATCCAAAGCTGCCGTAGGCTCGTCCATAATATATAAAATGGCGTCTTTCTTTTGTGCATTTCGTGCAATTCCCAACTTAGACCATTCGCCGCCAGATATATTATACTGATCATCATTCTCCTCACCAAGCAATGTATACTCTCTGGCTGGTGCTTTATCTATCAATTTGTCAATATCCAAAACTTGAATAATGTCAGGAGCAACGATATCCTTTCCCATTTTTATATTATCTTCAATTGATAAACCATATTGAGGAGTATTTTGCATAATATAAATCGTTCTTCTTCTGAAATCTTCTATACAGTCATCCAATTTTGTCTGCATAATTTTTATTTCACCAGATAACGGTTTATAAAATCCTAATAACACATTTACTAATGTTGTTTTTCCACTGCCATTTTTACCAACAATTGCAATTTTTTCACCTTCGAATATAGTCAAATTCACATTTTTTAAAGCGTCCTCTTTTGAAGGGTAACTAAAACTGATATTTTTCAACTCTATAAACGGGCCTTCTCTATTCAACTGTATTTTAGTCGTAGCATGAGATTCATCAGTTAAATTTCGGAATTTTTTATAATCATCCAAAGCCAGATGCAAGGAACCAAAGTCATGGATTTTAGAAAAAATATTCATCAGGCACTCCTGCATGGAATCCATTGCCTGCATTAAAACAGTAAAAGCAGAGATCCCCACATTCTTATAAACAATTAAGGCTATCGCTATTATCATGCATACGGCCTTCCCGAAGCTTTTTACTATATCCAGCAGTACGCTTAACAGAGCATATTTCTTTGCTATTACATAATTTTCAAGATGAAGCTCCTCATTAATACATTTTTCCTTATTACCCAGATAATCAAAACAATCATATATCTTTAGTTCTTTATTAAAGTGCTTATCAAATAGCATTTTAATCAAATACCAATTTTTTCTATGTTTTTTCCCTTGATTCACCTCCTTAAAATAATTATCAAAGCACATTCTCTTATACAAAAAAATATATGGAATCATGAAAGCTGCCAAAATCATCGGAATAGTAAAATGTATATCTACCAAGATTACAATCGCTGTCAATATTTGAACACCTATGCTGACAACATCTAAAACTAAAAAAACAGATGATGCACACTTACTGGGAACATTATCAGAAACACGCTGAATTAAATCAAAAGTATTTGCGTCATCAAGCTCCAAATAGTTAACACGCATCATTTTTTCTTGAACTTCTTTTTGCATTTTTACTTGTACCTCATGACTAATAACTGTCATAAGTTTTTTTTGGACTAATGATAATCCTTTTGATGATATTTGAATAAATATGTATAATAGGAGCAATGCACTAATTAACGAAAATGAAAAAAAATTGCTTGAAAATAAATCAAATATATTTCTATTCAGTATTAATAAAAAAGACGGCGCTAATGACACTAACAAATACACTATAACAATGCAAATGGCTTTACCTTTTCCAATATAAAAAAAGATTTTAAAAACCGCATTTTGCGAATTTGATTTATTCATATCGTCTCTACCTCTTTGTACCACTTTAATTGCTCATTATAAAATTTATAATAATATCCCTTCTTTTTCATCAATTCCTTATGGCTTCCATCTTCCACTATTTCCCCTTCATTAACAAACAAGATTCTGTCAGCAAGATTTGCAAAGCCTACTCTGTGAGATACAAAAACAACCGTTTTATCGTTAAAAGTATGCTTTATTTCCGAATAAAGCTTCACTTCAGAAATCGGATCCAAAGCCGCTGTCGGCTCATCCATAAATAAAAATGATTTGCTACCGAACACAGCCCGTGCAATTGCAATTTTCTGCCATTGTCCACCGGAAGGGATTTTACCTTCCGGATCAAATGACCTGCCAATCATATCATCAAGACTGATAGCCTTCATATCTATTCCAACCGTACCGCAAACATCTGACAGTACCTGTCGATCATTTATCTTACAAACGTCGCCTAATCCAATACTCTCAGCCAATGAGAGTTCAAACTTAACGTAGTCCTGCCATACTGCACCTGCTTCGGATTTATCAAAACCGTAGAAAACATTTCCAGATGTGGCTTCATACAAATTTGCCAATACTTTAACAAGAGTTGTCTTTCCGGCACCATTCGATCCTATTATGGCAATCTTTTCTCCAGGTAATATTTTTACATTAATATTTTTGAGAATAATATTGTCTTCCGCATATGCAAAATTAACATTTTTCAGCTCTACCATTGAACTACTTCCGCTGAAAGCTGCACATCCTGTCTCAAAACGCTGTTCCAGAAATTCACACAGTTCATCTATATATGGAACAGAATAATGAACCGCCTTATATTCTGAAAAAACAGATGCCATCGTACTGTTAAACTGTCCCTGAGCCTGCCACACTATGAATACAATTGCTATATCAACATTGCCTAATCCAAATTTCCATGATATGTAAAACAATGGCAGAATATTTAAAACAATGCGAATAATGTCATACACAAACTTTCGATTATTTATTTTTTTTTCAAATGAATAATCTTCATTAAATACCGCTTCATTTAATTGCTCCCATTTTTTTTGTATAAAATTATCTGAGTGGAGCATCCGCATTTCCATTATGGATTCTTTGTCATAGAAATATGAACCCATTTTTCTAATTTTATTATATTTCTTTCCTTGAATATTTTGATGTTCCCATCGTAGATAACCTTCATCAAACTCAAATATATTACATATAATTGCTACTATAAGTATCATAAAAAATACTTCAATACCCGCAAAATATAATACTGGAAAAATTAAAATAAGCGAAACAACATTACAGATCAAAGAAATCGCATGAACAATATTTTGAGTCAACATTGAATCCTGGGAAAATAAAACTTCTCTTTGAAGTTTTGCAGTATTATCAGGATAATCAAAAAAACTATGCTTTAAGTCCCCCACTAATAAGTACACTTTATTCATCAGCCTGGTGCCAACCTTGATCTGCATTTTCTCAAACAAAAGAAGATTACTGTATTTGGTAACCTGGAAAATGGCAGAAGTTAAAATCAATACCGCAATCATAATAACAATTGACCTAAAATCACCATTAAAATTTACTTCGATGGCTTTTACTATTTTATAATTTATTCCCATCATTAATGGACACATAAATGATGTAACTGCGCACATTATAGAAACAAATAGAAACCCTTTCCTTTCTATTGAAAATACAAGAGTAAACATTTTCGCGACTGATGATACTTCTTTCTTCATTTTATCCAATAATCTCATTGAATTCACCTCTACTGTAGTTTCTGAACTATGCTTTAGTCCATAATAAAGGCACAAGCTTATATTAGGTAAACTGTTTTTATGTCAAATAGATATACAAGGTAATATTTGATTAAGTTATTCTCATTATATTACAATTTTATCTTGTATATACATACACGTCAAGAGACAGAGTGGTTGAAAAACTAAATTGCCATAAAATCATCATATTCAACCACTCTGTCCCTTGCATTTAAATAATAAAGAAAATATTATGAATTATGTAGATTTAAATAATAAAAAATTGTTACAAAAAGCCTTTCTATACAGTACATTTATTCAGGAGGAAATTTCTTATGATCAAAAAAAAATTTCGCCATATAATAAATTTCACTTTCGCAATACTGCTATGGCTTACAATATCTTGCCCTGTTATGGCTGACCCTCTCCATAAAACGAATTACACAAATTACAAAATAACTGTAGAAAAACAAACAGATCCGATAGATTTTGATAACTTAGTTGGCATTAATCCATTAAGCGATAATGAAGAGATTAAATCCAATTTTTTAAAGTAAATATTACTCTTTTTTTACCTGCATGAGCTTTTTTAGGTAAAACTGCGAGTATCCCTTCGCCAATTTACTGGCCAAAACACATTTGGTCAATTCCTCTACAGCGTCTAATTCTTTATTATCAGGAATTTTTCGTTTCTTCCTCTCTTCAAAATTCCACCAACGGTCATACAGCACAAGAGGAAGCATTTCCAGTCTGCGAAGCCTGAGGCAGTTTCGCAGAATAATACCGCTATAGCGGTCCGCTTCATCAAAATTCCCACAATTTCCCCACTCATTTCCCACAAAGCTCATAATGAACTCGTACATTCCTGCGGCTGCTTCGTGCATTCCATTTTCATCCGCATAAGGTCGATAATACTCCTCGAAACGACATATACAAGTCCAAAATTCCTTGCTCTCTCTATTCATTCCCTGCATCAGATTTTGTATACAAGCCTGTTTCTCATAGGTCAAATACTTCTGCCCCTCTTTAAGAAACACCTCATAAGGCAGCGTCAATTCTAAAGCTTCTTTCATCCGCCTGCAGTATTCTTCGTTTTTAATTTCTCCCTGTTTCCAACAAGATAACGCCATTTTGCGCATCAGCATCTGTCGGTTGTTGCAAAATTTAAAATCAATCATCTGCTCCAAATTCTCAAGCAGTTTTTTCGCCTGACCCCATTGTCTCGCATTATCCAGATCATTAATTTTCGCCATCAGCATCTTCGCTTCCTGACTGTCTGTAATAACCCCTATCCTAGTAAACTCTTTTGACAGCCCCAAACGCTCAAACAGCTCTGTCACAATAGCCGCCTGCGGAGTAGTTTCACGCCGCTCCAGCCTTTGAAGTGTCTTTTCATGACAAATCCCCTGGCATAAATTCTTTCTGCTAACCCCAAGCATACGACGTCGAATACGTATTATATCATTTATACACTGCACGCCCTGCATCACATAAAGATAACAATAGTTGAAAGTCACCTGCGGTATATGAAATTCTCTATAGATATCTTCCAGCATCTGTTTCCATTGTTCATTTTCCTGATACAAGTATGGAAACTTCCGAGAAAAATTTTCTGTGTCTTCACAAAAATCTACCTTCCTATCAATTAATTCCTTTAAAATATCCCCCCGGATCACAAGAATCTCCCAAAGAAAATACATCCGCTTACTATCTCGCAAAAGCTCCAAGGCACAATTACAATGTTTGAGAAGTTTCTCCAATGTCCAATTATCTTTAGCTCTCTGTTGACCTAAAGCCTTCTTTCCCCCAGCCATCACACTTCGGCACAAAAAATAAACAACCTTAGGATATATTTTCGCCCGGCCAATCTCATCAAATCCGGCAGCTACAATATATTCCATTACCTCCTGATATCTCTCCGGGCGTTCTCCTTCCTTCCGACAATATTCTTGTTCTATAATCAAGTTCAACTCCTTAATTGACAGAACGAGCTCCTTTAAAGGCTTTTTATTCAGTTCTGGTACTGTCAAATCAATTGCCTCACAAAATAACATATATAATTCTTCTCGGGAAGCTCCCCGCATACGCTTAATTTGTGCCTGCATACTATAAAAAAACTGTCTGTTCAGCTTTTTATCAATAGGATTCGTCTGGCTTTCGTAAAAAGTACGATATTTTTCCAGCAGCTCTTCCGCCTCTTCTATTTTCTCAAATGTAATACTGTGAAGAATCTGCTGTCTGGCTTCCCAATGGTCATATTCAATATAATCCAAAAAATGCTCATAATCTTCTGCACCCACACCTAATCTTTCCAAAATCGCGTCTAATAATAACTTATTTGGAAGCTTCTGGCCATTTTCAAAATAAGAGAGCTCCTGAAAAGTGCACAAGCCTTGACATAACTGTTTCATGGACAAACCCTGCTGCCTTCTCATACAGTTGACAAAACTGCTAAATAAATTTTTTTCTTCTGTATTTTTCATAAGCATTCAGAAGCTCCCATTCATATTTTCTGTCGTCTACGTTCTCGTCTTTATTATAGCAAAAATCTCTTGATGCGTCAATTTCTCAGCGTCCTCACAATCTCCCAATACTCCGCCTCCAGCCTTTCCTTCTCCTCCAGGGAAGGCGCATGTCCCATCAATCCGTTCAGGCGTGCCAGGCGCAGTTCCAGCCGCATTCGCTCCTCCCCGGCTATTCGCTCATTTCTTACGGCTTCCGGATCCTTCCCGGAGACCTGCTTGGCCAGGCGCTTTTTCTCCTGTTCCCATTCCTCCAGACTCCCCGAAAACTTAATAATTTTCCTTTCCTCAATTATTAAAAGCTCCTGGGCCACATTCTGCACAAACCGACTGTCATGGGACACAAAGAGAACTGCTCCTTCGTAGGCGGTCAACTGCTTTTCCAGGGCCTGAATGGATGGCAGGTCCAGATAATTTGTAGGCTCATCCAAAAGCAATACGTTGGCATCAGACAGAAGAAGCATGGCAAAGCCCAGCCGCATCCGCTCTCCGCCGCTGAGAACCGCCGCCCTTTTGTTCCAGTCCTCCGGCCCAAACAGAAGACCCGCCAGCATATTTTTGGCCACAGCCGGAAGCTGGACGCTGACTGCCAGAGCATTATCCAACACGGTTTTTTCCGGATTCAGCATCTTCAGGTTTTGCTCCAAAACCCCCAGCCGCACCCTGGGCGCAAGCTTAAGCATCTGAACCCTTGGTGTCCCAGTTTCCTCTGTCCCATCTGCAATTGTTCCTGCAGCCTTCTGCAAACACCTCAAAAGCGTTGTCTTTCCGGATCCATTAGGCCCCAGCAGCGCAGTCCTCTTCCGGTTGGAAAGAGTAAAGGATATGTTTTCAAAAATCACCCTTGTCCCGTAAGAAAAATCAAGCTCCTTCACCTCCAAAACCCTGCGGCTTTCCGGGGGATTTGTCCGGGCAAAATCCAGTCGAATGGACATCTCCTGACGGGGCCTTTCCTTTTTTTCCATATGCTCTATTCGTTTTTTCACATTGTCCGCCGCCCGATTCATGCTTTTCTGCTTTCCGCTGCTGTTCCGTCCGGATACGGTGAGAAAGTCTCTCAGCCGGGCCTCCCTGGGGCTCATGCCTGCCGGAACCTTCCTCATCCGGGCCGCGCTCTCCCTCTTTTGGCGGTATACAACTTCCAGCCTGCTCTTTTCCTGTTCGTACTCCTCATAATCCTGCCAGGCCTTCTGCCGCTCTTCCTCCTTCTGAGCCTCATATTCGCTGTAATTTCCAGAATAGAGGCGGGCTTTTCCCCCGGCCACCTCCAGAATGGAAGTGCATACCTGATCCAGCAGCTGACGATCATGACTGATACATAAAAATGTCTCCACCCTCTGCATTTTCTCCGTCAGCATCCGGATCCCTTCCCGGTCCAGATTGGCTGTAGGTTCATCCAGCAGTAATATATGCCCCCTTGTGGAAAATACCTCCGCCAGCTTCCGTCGCATAAGCTCCCCGCCGCTGATGGCATCCTCGTTCCGTTCCGGCGCCTGCCAGATTTTATATTCTCCAGAACTTATCCTTTCCTCCGGAAATACCTGATCCTGCAGGCATACTTCCTTTTCCTGGAATACTTCTCTTCCATGCTCTCCAAACTGCCGGCAATAGGATATCCTTCCAAAACGCTTTATCCAGCCCTCCTCCGGTTCCAGCTCCCCTGCCAGCAAAGCAAACAGGGTACTTTTTCCGGCTCCGTTTGCGCCGATAACACCGATCCGATCTCCCGTATAGATTTTCAATTCTTCCACATCCAGAACAATTCTTTCTCCATAAATCTTTTTTATGTTTTCAGCCTGCAATAACAGCATAAAAAAATCCCTCCATTCCTGCGCCTGCCCAAATCTGCGGGCAAAAACACACATCTGGAGAGACTATCAGAGGGACAGTCTATTTCTGTACTGATATGAACTATCTCGATAACTCGTACAAATCTACCGTCAGACAGCCATGGTGCATGCCCATAGCGGAAAACCACCTGTTGGCCGCCCTGCCCATCCTGCGTCCGTCTGACGTCTCTCCAATCCTTTCCTGCAAAAAAAGTCAAAGCCGCCAGTCCCTACAGGTCTGCATCAGCCTCTCCTCTCCACAGGTATTGGTTTCTTTGTATCAGGTTATCGAATAATCATACCGTCACTCTACATGCGCTGAGCCGCGCATGCTCCTTTCCGTTTCTGTTATCATATTAACATCTGTTTTTCTCTTTTGCAAGAATTTTTGTTATTGCCCCTTCGAGACAGCGCCATTTCTGAGCGAAGGGTGCTGCCGTAACATTATGAATTTTTTGTAAAAAAGATATATTTTTAGAAATATGTGGTATACTTTATTCAACCTATAGAAAGAAAAGAGGATCATCATTATGAAAAAGTTAGCAGTTATTCTTTTAGCATCCCTTACCATTTTTGCACTGACGGGCTGCGGCAGCGGAAAAGACTCAGACGCATCAAAGGAAGGCGAAGCTTCCAAATACTCCGATGCTTTGGAAGTAATGAACGCCGTGCTGGAGGTATATACCGACGATCAGCGCTTTGCTATTGCCGGGGGAGATTCCTCCAATATGACCGAGGACGCCCCGGGGAAATTTGACGTGAGCAAGACAGAGGAACTGGATTATATGCTGGGGCTTCCGGCAGATCAGGCGGCAGTCATTGACGACGCGGCTTCCATGGTGCACATGATGAACGCTAATACCTTTACCGGCGCGGTGTATCATCTGACGGAGGGTACGGATGTGACCGCCTTTGCCGATGCGGTAAAAGCCAATATTCTTGCAAGACAGTGGATGTGCGGTTTTCCAGATAAGCTGCTGATTATCGACGTGGACGGCAGATATGTGATTACCGCCTTTGGAGAGGCCGGGATCATGGAAATCTTCAAGACCAACGCCCTGTCCGCCCTCAGTGACGCCCAGGTGATCACCGAGGATCCTATTCTTTGAGGCCTTACCCTTATGATTTTTTCAAGCGTAACCTTTTTATATTATTTTCTTCCTCTGACAGCGGCGATTTATTTTATGGCTCCAAAGCAGCTGCGGAACAGTGTTCTGCTTTTGGGAAGTCTGATATTTTACGCCTGGGGAGAACCTAAATACGTTTTTTTGATGGGAATTTCCATTCTGTTATGCTATATCTTTGGACGGCTGACAGAAAAATACAGAGAGAAAAAGGCAGGGCGGCTGTTCTGCCTTCTTTCTGTGCTGATCAGTCTTTCTTTCCTGATATATTTTAAGTATACCGACTTTTTCCTTGAGAATTTTAACGCCGCCACCGGGCTGGATATTCCCCTTCTGCGGATAACGCTTCCCATCGGGATCAGTTTTTATACCTTTCAGATCATCAGTTACACCATAGATGTATACCGGGGCACAGTCGCACAGAAAAACCTGGTTGATCTTGCCGCCTATATTTCCATGTTTCCCCAGCTGATTGCAGGCCCTATTGTACGATACTCGGATCTGGCAGATCAGCTGAAGGAAAGACCTCACTCCTGGGGGATGGCGGCAGAGGGTATACGCCGGTTTATGATCGGTCTTGGAAAAAAGGTTTTGCTGGCAAATCAAATGGGCGAGCTGTGTGCTGCTTTCCAGGCTTCGGGTGAAAAAACCGTTCTTTTTCATTGGATTTATGCCGTCGCCCTATGCCTGCAGATCTATTTTGATTTTTCCGGCTACAGCGATATGGCTCTGGGACTGGGCAGAGTATTCGGCTTTCGTTTTCCGGAAAATTTCAATTACCCTTATATCTCCGCCAGCATCACAGAATTCTGGAGACGCTGGCATATGTCGCTGGGCACCTGGTTCAGAGACTATGTGTACATTCCCTTGGGCGGAAATCGGGTGGGAAGGATGAGGCACCTTTTCAACATTCTGGTGGTATGGATGCTTACCGGCTTCTGGCATGGGGCCGCCTGGAACTTTGTAGTATGGGGATTACTGTTTGCCCTGCTGCTGATCCTTGAAAAGCTGTGGCTGCTAAAGCTTCTGCCAAAATGCAAAATACTGTCCCACGGGTATGTGCTGTTTATCGCATTGATCAGCTTTGTGATCTTTAACGGACCGGGCCTGGGAGAAGCCTGTTCTAATTTAGCCGGAATGTTCGGCGCAACAGGAATTCCTTTCCTGTCGGATGAAACGCTGTATTATCTGAAAAGCTTCTTGGTTCTTTTTGTCGCAGGAATCATTGGAGCCACACCGCTGCCCCGACATTTGGCGGAAAAGCTTTCAAAAAATACTGTCGGAAGCAGAATCCTTTCTGTGACGGAGCCTGCGGCACTGGCCATGATTCTGCTGGCTGTCACAGCTTATCTGGCCGACGGCTCCTTTAATCCATTTTTGTATTTTAGATTCTGAGCAACTGCTTGAGGAGGTCCGTATATGAATACACAAAAAAAGGATATGGCCGTCTGTATTCTCTTTGCCCTGATATTTGCCACAGGCTTTTTTCTGTGTGTATTTTTTCCCAAGTCGGAATATTCCTATAGTGAAAGGAGATCTTTAGCCTCCCCTCCCGTCTTTTCCGCTTCAGCTTTCTGGAGCGGGCGCTTTATGTCGGACTTTGAGGCTTACGCGGTAGACCATATCCCCTTTCGGGAACAGCTTCGTATGTTCAAAGCGCTGACTGCCAAAAACATTTTCCGGCGGCAGGATAATAACGGCATTTATCTATGGAACGGCTTCCTCACCGCCATGGAATATCCCTTGAATGAGGATTCCCTGAATCGGGCCATAGACCGTTTTCGCTATGTCTGTGAAAAATATTTTACAGAAAATAACAACGTCTTCTTTTCGGTCATTCCAGATAAAAACGCCTGTATAGCCCGGGAAAGCGGGCACCCAGCCATGGATTACGCCCTCTTTGAGGCTCTGGCTTCCCAAAAGGCAGATTTTGCAGAATATATAAAAATTTCAGACCTGTTGGAAAGTGATGATTACTATAAAACAGATACCCATTGGCGGCAGGAACGTATTACAGATGTGGCTGAAAGACTGGCCCGGGCAATGGACGCTGTTCTTTCACAGGATTATGAAATCCGAACCCTGGAGCATAATTTTTACGGGGTATATTACGGACAGGCGGCTCTTCCCCTGCAGCCGGACTCTCTTCAGTATCTTACCGGAAAGGCTATTGAAAACTGCATCGTCTTCGACTGGCAGAATAACAGGGAAATATCCGTATACGACCTGGAAAAAGCCAAAGGGAAGGATCCCTACGAAATGTTTTTATCCGGCTCCCTGTCTCTGATCACTATAGATAATCCGGATGCCCCCGCGGATAAGCAGCTGGTAATCTTCCGGGATTCCTTTGGGTCAAGTATCGCGCCGCTTTTCATCAGCGGCTATTCTAAAATTACCCTGGCGGACATCCGGTATGTCCATCCGGATCTTTTAGGACAGTTTGTGGATTTTGAAAATTGTGATATACTGTTTCTGTACAGCACCCTTGTGCTGAACCACAGCGAAACCTTAAAATAGTCCCTGAAATACCGGGGGATCAATTTTGTAAGGAATCCTTAAGGAGAAACAGCGTTGACAAAGATCAGATGTGTGGTGGAACGAATCACCTATCAAAATCCGGAAAACGGCTATTCCGTTTTGAAGGTTCATGTAAAAGGATATGACGACCTGGTAACGGTGGTGGGAAACCTGCTGGATGCCAGTGTGGGGTCCGTTCTGCTCATTGAAGGCAGCTGGAAGATAGACTCCAGGTACGGAAGACAGTTTGCGGCACAAGCCTGGGAAGAAACCCTGCCTGCCACGGTCTACGGCATGGAAAAATATCTGGGAAGCGGCCTGATCAAGGGTGTGGGCCCCGTATACGCCAAAAAAATCGTGAACCAGTTCGGCTCTGATACCTTCACGGTGATTGAGGACGATATTAACCGTCTCTTGGAGATCCCCGGAATTGGAAGGAAACGAATTCTTCAGATCGCAGAAAGCTGGCAGCGGCAGAAGGAAGTGAAAAACATCATGATGTTTTTACAGGAGCATGCCGTCAGCACAGCCTTTGCCGCCAGAATCTACAAGCAATACGGCAACGAAAGCATTGAAAAAGTAAAGGAAAATCCCTTCCGCCTGGCTGATGATATCTGGGGAATCGGGTTCAAAACGGCAGATTCCATCGCCTCAAAGCTGGGCTTCGGAAAAGAATCCTTTGTGCGGCTGCGAAGCGGCATTATGTATACCCTGAGCCAGCTGGCGGATGAGGGACATGTGTATGCACGTCAGGAGCAGCTGACAGCCAAGGCTTCTCAGCTGCTGGATTCTCAAGAAGAATTTATTGTCATGACCATGGACCAGATGCTGAAGGATCAGGACCTGATTGCTGTTTGTGCCCAAAAGGAAGAAGCTGGCAATATGCAGCAAATAGATGCCGTATATCTGCCTCCTTTTTTTCACGCCGAAGCCGGCGTGGCGCGAAAGCTCCTTAAGCTGGCCTCCCAGCCTGCCGGTGATCGGCTCTGGCAAAGGCTCCTCCAGGCCAGAAGGGAGACCGGCAATGAAAATCTCTCCGTAGATGTGTCACGTATTGAAGAAAGCGTACATATGAAATATGATATTGTACAGGCTGATGCCATCCGACGGGCCGCCACTGCAAAGGTCATGGTGCTCACCGGCGGGCCCGGAACCGGCAAAACCACCACCACACAGGGAATTATCGCCGCCCTGCGCGCCTATGGGCTCCGCATTCTCCTCGCCGCCCCTACGGGACGAGCCGCCAAGCGTATGACCGAAGCCACGGGACTGGAGGCAAAAACCCTTCATCGTCTCCTGGAATGCAAGCCTCCGGAGGGCTACCAGAAAAATGAAGAAAATCCTCTGGAGGGAGATGTGCTGATCGTGGATGAATGCTCCATGATCGATATTATATTGATGAATTCCTTGTTAAAGGCCATTCCCCCGAACATGCGACTGATTCTTGTGGGCGATATCGACCAGCTTCCCAGCGTGGGTGCAGGCAATGTACTTCGAGACATTATCGATTCCGGCCAATTTCCTGTGATCCGTCTCACCAAAATATTCCGTCAGGCTCAGGAGAGCCGGATTATTATGAATGCCCACCGGATCAATTCCGGACAGGCCCCGGATCTATCCAACGGCGCCGGAACAGATTTTTTCTTTCTCCAAAAGGAAGAACCGGAAGCTGCCGCCGCCGAAATCGTCAGCCTGGTAAAGAAAAAGCTGCCGTCATATTACGGGATTCCCTCCTCCGTCATCCAGGTATTGACTCCCATGCAAAGGGGCGGCACAGGCGCTGCCAGCCTGAACCTGGCGTTGCAGGAAGCGCTGAATCCCCAGGGCGAAGGCCTGTACCGGGGCGGCTTCTGTTTCCGCCCCGGAGACCGGGTCATGCAGATTAAAAATAATTACGATAAAGAAATCTTTAACGGCGACATCGGAACGGTTTCCTCCGTTGATTTGGGTAACCGCTCTCTTTCTGTTCTGTTTGACGATCACACTGTTGAATATGATATAACAGAACTGGACGAGCTGACACTTGCCTACGCCACCACCATACACAAGGCCCAGGGGTCCGAGTATCCAATTGTTGTGATGCCCATCCTTATGAACCATTATGTGATGCTCCAGCGCAATCTGGTCTACACCGGCATTACGCGGGCAAAAAAAATTCTGGTAATCGTAGGCACCAAAAAAGCTCTTGCTTATGCGGTTCAAAACGTTACCGTCACGAAGCGAAACACCTTATTGAGAGAAAGATTGGAGGAAAACCATGTTTGGCAGAAAAACCAGGAAACCGGAAATGCCTCCCCTTGACCGGGAAAATCAACGTGCCATACTCCGGTGCAGTATCTGTACCGGAGAGCAGGTTGCCGGGCTGAAGGATATTCGAACCGGAAAATTTCAGGATGTGATGCTCATAAAGAGCAGGGATGATCTGAATTTCTTCATGGAGTATTATGGCCTGGATTCTGTTCCCCGGGAGTATTGAAATCAACAGTCCCCGCAGTAATAATCCCAATTATACTTTAATATACTTTTGATTTTTGCTGTTTGGTTTATCCGGTATGGTTTGTTGTATTAAATTTTGAGCAAGCATAGGCCTTATAATACATTTTCGAAAATATTCTGACGTTTTAATATTGCAAAAATCCTGCATTTCTTTACGGCTTCTTGGAGAAGAACAAAATTCTAAAAGAGCTGATAATTTATCAACCGACAATTTTACTTGCGTACTTACTTGCGTACTTACTTGCGCATCAAGATAATAGTCCACACCAACAGTGGCTGTTGCAGATTCCTTTAGCGGAATAATCGTACGAAAGATATCACCTTCCCTAAATTCCGGTTCCATATCAGAATACAATTTTGTGTATTTGTACGTATTTCTCATGCCGGACCCAAGCTCATCAGCAAGGCCGATTTCTCGGAAAATTTTTGAAATTGCCGGATTTTTTGGAAATGGTTCGAATGTTGCAAGATTCAAATTGCCATGTCCATGAGCACGATTACTGTTTTCCGTTATCATGCGATCTTTTTCAATAATTAATTTTGCAACATATGCATTTGAAAAATCCCTATGCATAAGTAAGCAGGCAAATACCACGGAAGATGAACATCCCAAATATCTTCTTCACATTCTTGCTGATGCTCAAAAATCTTTTTTGAAACTTGATATAACTTAGAGCCCATGTACTCCGTATAGATAGTCCTCCAATCTAAAAACACAGAATTATCCCTCAGCTTATTAGCCGCGTTCTGAAGATTTAACGCACCAAAAATGTCCGGTCTTAATAATAAAACCACCTTCAAATGGCCCTTTGAATCCTTAACGTTTTGGAACAATTCAGTATTTACACTCCAACAAGCATCCGCTAATCCTCTAATGCATTCAATATAGTCACTATATGGTATAGCGTTCGGGCGAATATCTATACCGTCTATAAACAGATTAATATTCTTATTTAATTTATCTCTTTTCGGGAAAGCGTACCCAAATGGTACCCTTTATTTTCTTATTTCAACAATCAGAAATTGATTCCGCCATTTTGCCTTATCGCCAAAAACATCCATTATTATACGTACATCCAATTTCCATGTCCCCACGATATAAATAACTCCATCTGCTTTTAGAACTCGTTTGCATTCCCGTTCAATCTCAACCCATTGAGACTGAATATGAGCAAAGGCATTGTATAAAATAACGGTATCAAATGTATCATCTGCATAATCCATTTTGGACGCATCCATGATTTGAAAATGTATATTTGCAGCAGTCTTGCAGTTTAGTCTTCCGGCGTCAAGATCAATACAATAAACGCCATCAGAATAGGCCGATGCAGAAATAGAAAAATCCGCCGCCCCGCAGGCAGCTTCGAGAACCGTCTTATTTTCTATATCCTCCATGAGCAGATCAACAAGAATATCTGTATTTTTCATGCTATGCTCCTTACAATATTTTATCGGCTATTTTTCAACGAGTACACAATTCTGAAAAGGGAGTTTAATTTTAACTTTTGAATTGCATCATGAAATTGGATCCGTGTTTCTGTGAATTCATAAGTAGTGCCTTCTTTACCAGATATCTCAGAATATTTGCAAACTAATTTTGCCGCTAATTCTGTGGAATCAACAATTTTTAAAGCGGTCATAATTTCAGGAGAAAAAGCATCCATATAGTATTCATCAATAGCTTTCATCAATTTATTGATGTTGCTTTTATTAAATACAGATTTAATTTTATCATCTTCTGTAATATTTTTGCTTAGCAATAGTAAAATTATTACCTTCCATATCCCCGTATAGTCTGTTAATTCCAGTCTCTTCGTTTTCTTTAGACTATAAAATTTTTCGTAATCGGTTGCTGAAATAAATGAAATATTTGTTTTGTTTTCTTTATAATTATTATTATTCAAAAAAACAGAATACGCTGTTTTTCCTGTGCCTTTTTCGCCAATTAAGAAATAAGTAGATGGACTCAATAATTTGTCTAAAAATTGATTCTTTACAAAAATATTATTAAATAATTGTTTATTGGCCCTCTGTGTATAATTTTGAGCATCAGAAAATCCTAAATTTAATTCACCTATTGATTTCATCTGTTCTTTCCTCCCCTCTGATCTTTTCTCTCGTCCACTGATCGATCTGTCCTTTCAACTCCTTGAAATACGCAGAAAATTCCACTTCTTCCTTCCCATATGCCAGCTGGAGCTCATATTCCAGGGGAAGCCAGGTGGAAATGTCAGATTCATTATGAGAAATAACTGCCTCCAGCTTGTCCAGAGCCTTATAGATCCTGGCCTCATTAGACTCAAGAGCCTTCATTTCCTCCAAAAGCGCCTGCCACTCTTCTCTCTGGAGCAGAGGAAATCCCTTTACCCACTCATCAAAAAATTGTTCCTCCGCCTTTTCATCCGTCCCCTTCTTTTCAAAGGTGGGGATATCTCCCGTAAACGCTTCACCCAGGTCGTGGATCAAACACATGCGAATCACCTTATTCATGTCCGCCCCGGCAAATTCCTCTTCTCCGGACAGCAGCATGGCCATTAGTGCGATCCGCCAGCTGTGGTCTGCAATGCTTTCCTTCCTCCCCGGCTCCGTATAGCAATGTCTGGTATTGGTCTTTAAGGAGCCCGCCACCGACAATATTTTCAGCAATTCCTTCGGATTCATCCTCTCACTCCTCCAAATACTCGCTCCTGCTCTTGTTCACGAAAAAGGCAATTCCAAAAGCGCCCATCCCCAGAATTAAAATCAGCATTACCACAAGAACTCCGTTATTGCCTGCACTCTGGTTCAAGAGACTCCCGTCCTCCTCGTTTTTTCCTGACTCCACTGATGTGGAAATCGCTTCCGTCGATTCCATTTCCCCGGAAGTATCCTCCTTCGACGGATCTGACAATCCAGGAGATTCGGATGACCCTTCCGGCTGTGTATCAGAAGCCTCTAAGCCGGAGCTTCCTTCCGGATCAGAGCTTCCCATGGGATCAAAGTTTTCCTTCGAATCAGAGTTTTCCTCCGCCTCCGACACCGTCACCATACAGGTCTCACTTTCTGCCTGAACACTCTCAGAGCCTACTGTTGTCGTTACCACCAGTTTATATTCGCCGGCATCCTGCAGCGCGGCGGATACAATTTCCAGAATTTTTTCTGTATGGCCCTCCAGCTCCACACCATCCTTGTACCACTGATAGGAATGAATGCCCACGGACTGCTCCAAAAGAGGAACAATGATCAACGCTTCGCCTTCCGATACCGTCAGTTCTTTTTGTAATATCGTAACCTCTACCGGCGCAAGCTCCGCCGCCTGCACCTTATTCCCCTGAAAAAAAATTCCCGCCCACAGCATGAAAATCATCGTCAGCGAAAAAATAATCGCTCTGTCCCGCTCCATAGCTTCTCCCTCTGTTGCATTTTTCTAGAAAAAAATACAAATACTCCCACGATGATAGTATCACGCGTATTCCTGCTTCGTCAAGAAAAAATCTACGACAAGTTATTCTCCCTTTTGATTCCGCATTTGCGCAGATAGTTCCCCAATCCGGTAATGCAAAGAAGCGTGGCCGCCAAAAATATGCCCGGAATCAAAATGATCCACCAGGCTCTGGCTGACAGCGCCTTTTCTGACAGGGAAAGCATACTGCCCCAGGAAATTACCTCAAGAGGCAGACCAATCCCCATAAAGCTCAGTGTGGATTCTGCCGCAATAGCACTGCGTATGTTCATGACTGCCATAAACATAATCGACGGCAGAAAATTTGGCGCCAGATGTTTCCAAAGAATATGAAAAAATCCTCCCCCCATACATCTTGCGGCGATCACATGCTCATTTCCCCGAATCTGTCTTACCTCCGTTCGAATCACCTTAGCCATGCTGGTCCAGCCGGTAATCCCGATCACAAATGAAATACTGACCACGCTGGCCGGACCCAGGACTGCCTGAACCAAAATAATAATCAAAAGCCCGGGCACACTGATCATAATCTCTACGAAACGCATAAGCAGCTCATCCAGCCAGGCCGGAGCACACCCGCTGAAAGCTCCGATGCATACGGCAATGCCTGTGGAAACCAGATTTGAAAAGAGCCCGATAAAAAGAGATGCCCTGCCACCGTACCAGATCATGGAAAAAATGTCCCTGCCCATGGTGTCCGTACCGAAAAGAAACTCCCTGCCCGGCGGAACACTGCAATTGCGCAGATCAAGATAAGCCGGATCCTTTGTCATAAACCATTCACAGGTCAGACATCCCGTAAAAATCAGAATCAGAAATAAAATAGAAAAAATCGGTTTTCCAGAATACCATTTTCTCTTTTTTTCCCACAGCCTCTGAGGAAGCGGACGAATGCCCACAACCCTGAACGAACGATTTTCCGTCATGTTTTTCTCGCCTCCGAATCTGCCGACACATCCCCGGACCGCATCCGGGGATCGATATGCTCATTGACCAGCTGGGCAGCCATACTGCATAGAATCACCAGAATGCCTGACAGAATACACAGCAGCATCAGAAGATTATAATCCTTGTATCGGGCGCTTTCATAAGAAAGCGTACCAATGCCGGGATAGGAAAATACCATCTCTACAATGTAAGTCCCTCCCAGCACATGGGGAACAGAAATGGCCATGATACTTAAATAGGACGGGATTGCATTGCGCAGACAATGCCGGAACATGACGCTTCGCTTATTGAGCCCCTTGGATCTGGCCAGTAGAACGTAGTCTGCCCGGACCTCCTCTAAAATTCTGTTTCTAACCATGTATGCGTAATACCATAGATGACTGATTACCACAACAGACAAAGGGAGTATCAGATGAACAATCCGGTCCCATAAATCCCCGTTTTTTCCTATAGAGTATGCGCCGGAGCTGGGAAGCCATCCCAGCTTCAGGGCAAACACCAGAATCAGCACCAGCGCCAGCCAAAACTCCGGAATACAGCTGATAATCGTTCCAAGCTTGCAAATTACTCTGTCCAGCCACCCGTCCTCACGCCAGGCACACAGGATCCCCAGCAGCAGAGAAAACACAAAAATCAGCACAAATCCGGTTCCTCCCAGAATCAGAGTATTGCTCAGTCTGCTCCTGATCACCTCCGCCGCATCCATTTTATACTTGTAGGAAATTCCAAAATCACCGTGCAGCGCATTGTTCAGCCAGCGGATATATTGAACACCCATGGGATCCCTCAGTCCCAGCTTCTCCTCCGCCCACTGCCTTTCCACAGGGCTCATTTTTTCAACGCGGTCACCATAATATGATATGAGCGGATCGCCGGGCGCCAGTCGGGATACATAGAAAACGATCACAGACAACAGAAATATGCTGAAGACAAAAAGCATCAGCTTTTTCATCTTTCAAAACACCCCTTTCTTACCCCTTTTTCCGAAGCACGAAATGTCCGGGACTAATCTCCACCGGCTCTCCCTCCCAGGGATATTCCTCTTCCGAAAATTTCACACACCTGCGGTTCCGTTCCCTTCGGGGATCAGGACTGGGAATCGCCGAAAGCAGGGCCTGGGTATAGGGGTGCCCGGGACAGGAAAAAACTTCCGCCACAGACCCTGTTTCCACCAGTCTCCCCTTGTACATTACTCCTACACGATCACATAAAAACTCCACCATAGCCAGATCATGAGCAATAAATAAAAAGGTAAAGCCGTGCTCCCGCTGAAGATGCTTGAACAGATTGACGATCTGGGCCTGAATAGATACATCCAGCGATGCAATGGGCTCATCCGCAGCCAAAAATTCCGGCTCCATGGCCAAGGCCCGGGCAATTGCCACCCGCTGGCGCTGGCCTCCGGACAACTCCGAAGGGTATTTGTCCAGATAGCACGGATCTAACCCTACATAATGCATCTGAAACTCGGCCTCCGCCCGAAAGGACCCTCGGGGTGGCTTCCTGTGCCCCAGCTTCATAGGTTCTGCAATAATATCCCATACCTTCATCCGTTGATTCAGACTGGAGGCGGAATCCTGAAAAATCAGCTGCCGGCATGTCTGAAGCATTTTCCTGTTGGCCCGAAACTGCCGGGGATCGCAGGTATCGATTCCCTTATACAGAATCCGCCCCTTCCGGGGCCTGTAAATATTCATTATACATCTGGCAACCGTGGACTTGCCGGAACCGGACTCTCCCACCAGCCCAAAAATCTCTCCCCGGCAGATTTGAAAAGAAACGTCCTCCACTGCCCTGACCGCCCTTCCTTTTCCCAGAGAATACATATGAGACAAGTGCTGTACTTCCAGAAGCACCTCCTGCGGCTTCCCTGCATCGGCAGTCTGAACATCCCTGTTTTTTCCGGCCTCCTTTTTCCCGCTCTGACAGCCGGAATTCTCCAAATCCAAATGACCGCATCTGCCCTGACCAGATATCTGCTTCCGTATAGGTTCGGCACGCTCATCCAAAATCCATGTGGCGGCATAATGGGAATCTGTGACCCGGAACATGGGAGGCGCCTCTTCATAATCCACATCCAGTGCGTTTACATTCCGCCAGGCAAAAGCATCCCCTTTGGGCGGATCGATTAAAGACGGCGGCATACCCGGAATTGTATACAAGATGTCTTTTCCTCTGGAAAAAGCCGGGAGAGACCGCAAAAGTCCCTGGGTGTAAGGATGGAGTGGATCATAAAAAATATCCTCTGCCCTGCCGGTCTCCACGATCCTGCCCGCATACATCACAGCCACCCGATCCGCCACCCGCGCCACCACCCCCAGGTCATGGGTCACAAAAATCGCAGCGGTTCCCAGCTTTCCCTGTATCTCCCGAAACAACTCCAGAATCTGGGCTTGAATGGTCACATCCAGCGCCGTGGTGGGTTCATCCGCAAACAAAATCCGGGGCTTTCCTGCCAAAGCCACAGCCAGCACACAGCGCTGGCGCATCCCCCCGGATAGATGATGAGGATAAAGCCTTCTGCGCTCCTGGGGACGGTCTATGCCTGCGAGAGCCATCAGCTCCAGGATCCTGGCTTCCAGAGCGGCGCCGGATATCCCTGGCTCATGAACCTTCACAGCCTCCCCGATCTGCGCACCTATGGACATGGCCGGATTCAAAGAGGTCATGGGATCCTGGAATACCATGGAAAAAAGCTTCCCCCGAAGCCTGCACATATCCCTTTCCCTGTAATTCGTAATGTCTGCGCCGTCTATAAAAATACTTCCTGCCTTGATCCTTGCCGTAGACGGCAGAAGTTTCATGATACTTTTACATAAAACACTTTTCCCGCAGCCCGACTCTCCCACCAGAGCCAGCACCTCTCCCTCTTCCAGGGAAAAGCTCACATCTCTCACCGCCTGCACTTCTCCCTCAGGAGTGAAAAAACTTACAGATAAATTTTTTATTTCCAGCAGTCCAGACATATTTTATCCTCACATGCAGAACCCAGCAGTCCAAAGTCTCCTTTTATTGGGAAATGGTCCACTCATGAACATTCCAGAAAATACCTACGCCATGGTGTCCCATAACTGTATCTGCAGCAATCCCCTGAATGGACGCTTTTGCTACATAATTGGCATCGATGTAACAAATAAATGCATAAGCAGGATCCTTCGCCAGTTCTTCCTGAAATTTATTATAATATTCCTTTCGCTCCACAGGATCCTCTGACTGGCGGGCCAATGTCAGATACTCATCTACCTTTTCATTGGAATAACCGGAATAATTGGCTCCTTTGTCCGTACCAAACACCTTATAGGTATGATCATCCGCATCAAAAGGGCTTCCCCAGCCGATGAGACATGCCATCTGTCCGCCCCAATCCATCTGTGCAGGAATGTCCACCGTACAACGAATACCGGCCTCTCGAATCTGCTGTGCCGCTGCCTGAGCGATATCGATCCGATCCTGCTCTCCAGCCATGACGCTGATCACAAACCCAATCTCTTTTCCGTCTCTCTCATAATAACCCTCTGCTCCCATGGTACACCCGGCATTCTCCAGAATTTCCCCTGCCTTTTCCGGATTATAATCGTAGTGTTCCACATTCTCATTATTGTAGATGTTTCTCTGCAGGGGGCCATACGCTGCCATTCCCTGACCCAGAAGCACGGAATCAATAATAGCCTGTCGATCAATGGCATAGCAGACGGCAGGAATAATGTCCCTGTTTTCCGTCCAGTATTCATTCCAGAAGTTGAAGAGAATGCCCCGATAGTCCGCCGTGGTCATATCATAACAGACAAATTCCTCTTTTCCCGCAAAATTCTGCGCATTTCTGGGGTCCAGAAGCGCTAAATCCAGCTCTCCTGATTCCAGCTGAATGGCCTGTGTATTGTCGTCCTCCGTAATTTTAAAAATAATTCTGTCGATCTTTGGACATCCCAGATAATAATCCTGATTTTTTACCATGACAATCGACTGTCCTGCATCCCAGCTCTCCATCCTGTAGGGCCCTGTTCCCACAGGATTTCGGAAAAAATCAGATTCCTGCATGTCCTGACCCTCCAGCAGATGCCGGGGCAGAACCGCCATAGTCATATACTCCAAAAAGGCCACATTGGGTTCGGAAAGCCGGAAAGCAATGGTTTTTTCGTCAATCACCCGGATCTCCTCCACGTCCTCATAATTGGGAGCGTTTTCAGAGCCATTGTCGGGATCCATAATAGCTTCTATGGTAAATTTGACGTCTTCGGCAGTAAAGGCCTCTCCGTCATGCCATTTGATACCATCCCGAATATAAAAGGTATAGGTGCAGGAGGCCTCGTCGTACTCCCACCTTTCCGCCAGCCCGGGAACAATCTGGTTGCTGCCGTCATGTGCGGTAAGCCCGTTGAAGAGCAGAAGATTAATCTCGCAATGCTCATCCATGGCAGGATTAATGCGGGTATAGTCTCCGCTGCCATAGACAAGGGTAACCGCATCCCCGGAGGAATCCCCGGGATCCCCGCAGGCTGTCAGCAAAAACGCCATCATCAATACTATAAAAATACGTCCCATCTTCATTCTATCTCCTCCCGGATCTCCCCTATAGAGATCCCTCTTTCCCGGGCAATCCGGGAAAGGTCGTCATATTCATATTTCTTTCTGGTGATTCCGTAGCCTGAGGAAACCTTCCTGCGGATGTCCCCATACGGCGTACGGACAATTTCCATAGAGCGGTCAAGCTTATACCGTCTGCTGACGCTCTCCCGCACTCCGATAGTGGTAGTATGCCGGAAGATCAGACGAAGCATTTTATCCCGGTCCTCCTCTCTGCACATAACGCAGAGAAGAATCCCCGGCCTGGATTTTTTCATTCCCACGGGAACGGTATACACCTCCAGCGCCCCTGCCGCAAACAGCTCTTCCATAGCAAAGCCAATGGCCTCTCCCGTCATGTCGTCTATATTGCAGGAAAGCTCTGCCACGCTGTCTCCCCCATTTTCCGTCTCCCCCAGCAGCGCCCGGACACAGTTTGCCCGCTCAAAATCTTTTTTTCCCATGCCATAGCCCAGGGACCGGATCTTCATCACCGGCATATCCCCAAAGCTGTCTGCAAAATACTTCAGCAATGCGGCTCCGGTAGGAGTACAAAGTTCCCCTTTTACCCCGCCCCCATAGATGGGAATATCCCTGAGAAGGTACGCCGTGGCAGGAGCGGGAACCGGCAGAATGCCATGAGCGCATTTTACCTGGCCGCTCCCCACATGAACGGGAGAAACCACTATCCGTTCCGGAGCCAGACGATCCATCAGCATACAAACCGCCGTCACATCGGCCACCGCATCCATGGACCCCACCTCATGAAAATGAATCTGAGAAACGGGCACACCGTGTACATGACTTTCCGCTTCTGCAATCAGGCCGTAGACCGCAAGGATATCCTTCTTTATTTTGGAGGACAACGGCAGGTTTCCGATAATCTCCTCCACATGGTGCATGCTGCTGTGATGATGGGATTCCTCGTGATGATGATGAGCCTCCTGATTGAAATGTTTTTCATGGCTGAGATGTTCCCCGGGCTCTCCCTCTGTTTCTTCCTCTCCATGAATCTTTACCGTAATATGAGTGCCAAGAATCCCGCATTTGCTTACGGCTTCTTCCTCCACCTTTATCCCGGGAATGCCAAGGCCGTTCAGTTCCTCCAAAAAGCTCCTGGAATCCGGCAATAGCTCCAGCAAAGCTGCCGTCAGCATATCGCCTGCGGCGCCCATACCGCAGTCTAAATATAATATTCTCATAATCTCTATCCTTTCTGGTTTGCTTAAAATCAGGGGCCGGCTGAACACAGCCGCACCGGAACCCTAAACTGTTATCCTACATGGTTGATCATGCCTGCCAGGTATCCCGCTCCGAAGCCATTGTCAATATTCACCACCGATACACCGCTGGCACAGGAATTCAGCATGGATAACAGCGCAGAAACACCCCCGAAGGACGTTCCGTATCCCACGCTGGTGGGCACCCCAATGACAGGACAGTCCGCAAGCCCCCCGATCACACTGGCCAGGGCCCCTTCCATCCCTGCTATGGCAATAATAACCGTCGCGCTCATGATCTCATCAATGTGGGACAGCAGACGGTGCAGCCCCGCCACACCCACATCATACAGGCGCACTACCTCATTCCCATGAATCTGGGCTGTCAGCGCCGCCTCCTCAGCCACGGGAATATCGGAGGTGCCTCCTGTGGCCACCACAATTCTTCCGATTCCGTCAGGCTCGGGGAATCCTCCGATAATGCCGATTTTAGCATTTTCCCGGTAATCTATTTCCTGTATTTTAGAAAGATGTTTTGCCGCCTCCGGGTCAAGGCGCGTAATAAGGATCCTTTTCACATGGCTTTTCTGCATGGTCTCAATGATACCCGCCATCTGCTCCCAGGTTTTACCCGCCCCGTAAATTACCTCGGCAGCGCCCTGGCGGATGCCCCGGTGCAGATCCACCTTGGCATAACCGATATCTTCAAAGGGCTGTTTTTTAATGGCCAGCAATGCATCATCCACTGAAAGCTCTCCGTTTTTTAACGCTTCTAAGGTTCTTCTGATTTCATTATTCAAATCCGTACCTCCTCGTGCTTAAAGCCATACCTCCCGGTCTGGCTTTCCTGGGCATTTATTCCATGAAATATTGACTTTCTCCCTTCAGCCTCTTGTTTCCAGATCCAGTAAAACCATACAATAATATTTTTTCAGCTCCGCAACAATTTTTTCCCGGTATTCCAGCGCTCGTTCCAGCTGTGACTCAGGAAGCTGCAATCTGGCTCCATCTCCTATTTTTCGCACCCGGAAGTCTGTAAAGCCCAAAGAAAACAGGTAGTTCTCCACCGCTTCCACAGCCGCCAGCTTTTGTTCGGTGATCCTTTCTCCGGCCAAAATCCTGGTTGCCAGGCACGCATAAGCCGGCTTATTCCAGGTAAAAAGCCCCGCCTCCCGGGAAAGTCTGCGGACTTCTTCCTTTGTAATGCCGCACTCCCGCAGAGGCGACCTTACCGCCAGTTCACGCAGTGCACGCATACCGGGCCTGTCTCCCTCTTCATCTGAGGCGTTGGTTCCGTCCAGCAGTACTGTAAATCCGTCCTCCCGGGCCGCCCTTAATATGGCTTCAAAAATTGCCTTTTTGCAATGATAACAGCGATCAACGGGATTCTCCGTAATCACCTGATTTTCCAGAATGGGAACCTCAATGACTTCCATGGTTACCTTCAGCTCCTCTGCCAGCCTTCGGGCATCCTCCAGCTCAAACTGAGGCTGAAAGGAGGTTTTTACATAATAAGCCCTGACTTCAGCGCCATAATGGGCGGCGGCATACAATAAATACGCCGAATCCACTCCTCCGGAAAAAGCCAGCGCCGCCTTGGAATTTTTTTGAAAAAACGTTTTTAAATCCATTAATTTACCCCTTGCCGATTATTCCAACACAAAAAGCCACACGCCTCCCTTCCGGGAAGAACGTATGACTTCATGTTCATACCTGTATTTCATAAAAAAAGAATTGGAAACAGCTTAAGGAGGGACTTCAGTCCCTGTTGCGGCTTCCAGCCGCTTATTCAAATATCATTGGGAATATCCTTATTGTACGAATTTCTCCATCAGTTGTCAAGACAACAAATTTACAGGACTTTTGTGGTTACTATTCACAGTAACTTCTTGTAAGAATGGACATATAAGAACAATTTATGGTACACTGAATATAATGAAATCCGGCCTGTTTATAAAATATCGGATGGTCTGTCTGCAATAGATCTCCGAAATAGTCCGGCCTGTTTACGATGGAGGCATCCCATGGAATTCCTGAGCATTCTGGATATGAAAGAAAATCCGGAAAAAGAAAAACCCCGGCAGGTCTTTCTGCTGGATCTGAATCTCTATCAGATTATTGACAAAATCAATTTGTACTGGGGAGAAAATCTTAGCTCCATGTACTGCTGCCTTCCCGCCGACCCGCTGTGCGAGGATTATCGCAGGGAAGTTTATGCAGACATCCGGCAGGAAGCGCTTTACTCTATATTATGCAGCCTGCTGGATCAAATGAAGGAACGCAGGGAAATCTTTGCAAAAAAAACTGAGGTTACCCTGGAGCTTCAAAAGCAAGTCTGGCATCTTCAGGAAATCGCCTGCTACTGCGGCGCATTCCGCCGACTGGCCCGGGAATTAGAGGCTCTTCCCTTAAAGTCAAAAGGAATGCTGGCCTTCCGGGCATATCTCCGGAATTATGTGGAAAGCGGACGGTTCCGGGATATGGAGAAACGATCTGGGCAGTTATTGGAGAAAATGGCCGGTTTTCGGATGAAGCTGATTTATGAAAATGATCGGATAACAGTTTTAGCAGAAGAAACGGAAGGAACCTATGAGTGCTTTCTGCAAAACTGCTTTCCGGGACAAAACCGGCAGATGAGAAGCCCCTTCCGGACAGACGCAGGTCTTACGGAGCTGGAGCAGGAGCTGATCAGGGCTTTTCAGAAACGAAGTCCCGACTTCTTTTGGGAGACGGAGGATTTTTATAAAAGCTATCAGGAATATGCGGAAGACACCCTGATCCGATTTTCTTCGGAAATCCGCTATTATCTGGCATTCTATCGTTTTCAGCAGAAGATGCAGGAAAAAGGCTTTTCTTTTGCGACTCCTTCCCTGGACGAAAACCGGGAACTATCCGCCCGGGGACTGTATGACCTGGCTTTGGCCTGCTCCCGGGGTTCAGGAACGGAGCAAATTGTCAGCAACGATATGTACTTTGGATCCAAGGAAAGTTTTTTTGTTCTGACCGGACCCAATCAGGGAGGAAAAACCACCTTTGCCAGAAGCCTTGGTCAGCTAGTTTATTTTACAAAAATGGGGCTGGACGTACCGGCTTCCGCCGCTAATGTCCACCGTTTCTCCCGGATTCTCACCCATTTTTCCGTGGAGGAAAGCCCGGACACCGGGCGGGGCAGGCTGAAGGAAGAATTGACCCGGCTGGCTCCCATGATGGAAGCAAAATTCCATACGGAAGCTCCTTGTTTTGTAGTCATTAATGAGCTTTTTACCACTGCCGCCAACTATGACGCCTGTATTATGGGCCGTAGAGTACTGGAACATTTTATCGCCGCAGGATGCAGAGGAATATATGTGACCCACCTGGCGGACCTTTGCCAGGCGCATCCCCAGGTTGTAAGCCTTCGTGCCCTGGCGGACGAGCAGGGAAGACGTACTTTCCGGATCCGCCGCAGTACGGCAGAAAGTACTGCCGGAGCAGATCAGCTGGCGGAAAAGCACAAACTAACCTACCAGCAGTTAAAGGAGAGACTTTCATGAAAGCCTGTTTACTATATTCCCAAAAAGAGTGGGAAAATACCTCACGATATGTTGACGAAAAGGCCATTGCCAAGGATCTGGGACTGAATACGCTTTTTCTTGCCGCAGCAAAGGAGATTCAATGGGAAGACGGAAAAATCAGCCTTATCCAGGAACCTGATCCTTTTCTGGCGGACACTATGAAAAAGGTAATGCTGGTCCCCCTAAAGACAGCGGAGGAAATTCTGTATCGGCAGGAGATTCTCCGGGATTGTCTCAGGCAGGAGGCTTTTATCTGCAGGCTCTACAATCTGACCTCCCACCTTTTGGGGGAGTGGAATAAGCTGGGCAGGCGGTCAGGCGCAGGCTCGGGAAATTACAATTCTCCCGGAAGTCTGATTTCGGAAATTTATGTGCTGCAACTGTTTGTATCCGGTCTGAAGCAATTGAAACAGCTGATGGATGAGCAAAAAGACGATCTCCAGTCACCAGGCCTCCAATCCTTCCATGAAAGGCTCTGCAGTGAATTTTCCTCCCGGTTGGAAAAAGACCTGGAACGAATCCTGGCGGATGTGATCTTTTATGTGGACACCCGGGAAGCAGAACTAAATGAATCCGGTAGCAAGGGATTTGTGGATAAGCCACGCCTGATTATGGGCTGTGTGATTGGTCAAGGACTGAAGCTGGAAGATTTTCGATTGGATGAAGTGGAAACGGAATCTAAAAAACAACGGCGCGCCGTCAATATTCTGGCCCGGGCCCAGGATTATCTGAATATGCGTTCAAAAAATATCATTTCCGTGCGAACAGACACCGCTCTCCCGGAGCAGATGAAGCAGCTGGAATTTGAAGCAGTCCGGCATATCGTTTCCTGCTCCAAGCCGTTTATCAGCGCACTCGCCGGCTTTTGGGACCAGCTGCATTTTCAAGCGGCTTTTTATCGCGGAGCTGTCAATTTAAAGCATTTTATGGATCGATTTCATATCAACTGCGCTTTCCCGGTTCCCGGAAAATGCCGGACCCTTCACTTCCGGGAATTGCAGGAGGTGGTCATGGGGCTGGAGCAGCATATGGCGCCGATAGGTAATACCTGCGATCTGAACGAAATAACATTGCTGCTGGTAACCGGAGCCAATCAGGGCGGAAAATCTACCTTTTTAAGGAGCATCGGTATCGCCCAGGTTATGCTGCAATGCGGCCTGTTCGCGGCGGCAGAAAGCTTCGAAAGCGGTATTTTTCCATCTCTTTTCACGCATTTTACCAGGCGGGAAGACAGCGCCATGAACAGCGGACGCCTGGATGAGGAGCTGGGACGCATGAGCCAGATTATTGATCACCTGGAAGGAGCCTCCATGATCCTTTTAAACGAGTCGTTTGCCTCCACAACGGAAAAAGAAGGCTCCGCTATCGCCTATGACATTGTCCGGGCTCTGGCAGAGGCGAATATAAAAATCCTCATGGTCACTCACCTGCTCTCCTTCGCTCAAAAAGTACAGAATGAATTACAAGGACCGGAGCTTCCCACAGCATTTTTGAGCGCCCAGCGCATAGAGCAGCAGGGACGCATGCAGCGCACCTATAAGATGATTCCCCACGAACCGGAGCTGACCAGTTTCGGACTGGAGTTGTATGACGAGATCATATTGTCATAGCTGCAACCATATTCCCGGTTATTTCCTGTATATCTGCAAGGCAGTCATACAGCTCCATATAAAAGCTCAAAGGTCTGATAAGCTTCATGAACTCCTCCCACCGGGGAAGGAAAGTGCTCTTTTGCGATATTCTCCCGGAGACATGTGCATCAGCCTGCGGAAAACCTGATTAAAATACTTCATATTTTCATAACCCGCACTCACAGCGATTTCCCGGATGCTTTTATCGCTTCCCACAATCTGCTCGCAGCTTTTTTCCACCCGAATTCTCTGGATATACTCTAAGACAGTCATGCCTGTTTCCTGATGAAATTTTCTGCTGATATACTGACTGCTGTAATGATGTTCACGGCAAAACTTCTCCAACAGACCATGCTCCCGATAATGCATACCAAAAAACTGTATGGCCCACAGCACGGCATCACTCTGCCGGGTCTGCTCTCTCTTCTTCGCGTCCTGATCGATGATCCTGCGCATGGTCAGGATCAGGATCTCCATCAGGCGGCTCCTGAAAATCTCTGTATAGCCCATCTGCCTTTCTTCATATTCCTTCTGCAGACCCAAAAGCAGCCCCAGCACCCTTCCGTCATCATCATGAAATACTCTGTCCACCGGTGTTCGTATCTGGCTGAAATATCGCCTGTAATATCGGATAAAGCATACCTGAAGCAATTCGTCAAACGCCTTGCAGCCCTCCAGTGTATTGTCTATGATTTCCGGAAGAAACAGGCAATTTAACAAAGTCAGATTCTTGCTGTTCCGATAGCCGTGAGAAGTGCCGTAATCAACAATAAAATAGTCCCCCTGCCTCAGACTTTCCCGTTTTCCGTTCAGAATATGCTGCGCACTGCCTTCAAGAACATATGCCAGTTCAAAAAAGTGATGACTGTGAAGCTCCATATCCGCCTGCTGATAGGGTCTGACAGCCATCTTATCCCTGATTTGATCCGTATTCTGATTCAGCTCCAATATACACCCTTTTTCCATCAGGTCATATTTACCCCCTATTCAGGTCAATAAAGGTTCTTTTTTTACATAATATCATCTGTTATTCTTATAGTCAACAGAAGTTCATTTTACGTGATTTTTTATGGAGGTAACTCACTATGGAGACTATGGAATGGAAAGCAAAATGGGTGGCTCCGGAAACGGAGACCGGGGATGCTGCTCCGGTATTTTCAACTAATTTTTCACTGTCAAATAAGGTTCGCAGGGCCGTCCTGCACATTACGGCTCTGGGAGTCTATGAGGCCAGAATCAATAACTGCCGGGCTGGAGAGTTTATCCTGGCGCCGGGCTGGACCGCATATCCTGAGAGACTGCAATATCAGTCTTACGATGTGACAGATCTGCTGAAGGAAGCCAATGAGCTTCAGGTGCTGGTAGGCAGGGGATGGTATCGGAGCCGGATGCCCGGCTGGAAGTCCTCTGATTACATGAAGCTTCTCCAGACCAATCCTTCCGCTCTTCTGGCCCAGCTGGAGATCACCTATGCGGATGGTTCTGCGGAGACCCTTGCAAGCGATGAGAGCTGGTCTGTGGCGGAAAGCCCTGTTCGCTTCTCCGAAATATACGATGGAGAAATTTATGATGCATCTATGGAAGACTGCCCCAAATCGCCAGTTCGGTGCTTTGACGGACCTTCCCACACCCTGATTCCCCAACAGGGAGAAGAGATCCGGGAACAGGAACGGCTTCATCCCGCCTCCGTCTTTGTGACACCCAAAGGGGAGACTGTCATTGATTTCGGTCAGAATCTCACCGGCTATGTAGAGATTTCTCTCTCTGCCCAAAAGGGTCAGGTGGTGGATCTTTCCTTTGCGGAGGTTATGGATAAAGAGGGCAATTTCTACACAGATAATTACCGCAGCGCTAAAAGTCAGTATCACTACACCTGCTGCGACGGTCCTCAGACCTATAAACCCCATCTTACCTTTTACGGTTTTCGTTACATACGAGTAAACAAGTTCCCCGGAGGAATCGGGCAGATGGATCCTTCCTGTTTCACCGCCGTGGTGCTTCACTCCGAAATGAAACGGACAGGCTGGCTTCGTTCTTCCGATCCCTTGCTGAACCACCTGTTCGACAATATTATCTGGGGACAGAAGGGTAATTTTGTGGATGTTCCCACAGACTGCCCTCAGAGAGACGAGCGCCTTGGCTGGACCGGCGACGCACAGGTATTTATCCGCACTGCCTGCCTTAACTATGACTGTGAAAAATTCTTTACAAAATGGCTGGCAGATATGGCGGCACAGCAGGGTGAAAATGGAATCATCGGTCATGTGATTCCCGATGTGCTGCAGGAGCCTCACGCCAGCGCTGCCTGGGGAGACGCCGCCGTAATCTGCCCCTGGGAAATTTATCTGGCCTACGGAAATCCTGATATTCTGAAGGCACAATACACCTGTATGAAAAAATGGGTGGGCTATATTACCGAGACCACCACGACTCCGAACCTGTGGACCGGCGGCACTCACTATGGAGACTGGCTGGGTCTGGACGCTCCCTCCGGAAGCTACAAGGGATCCTCCCGGGAGGACTTTATCGCCTCCGCTTTTTACGCCTATTCCACGTCTCTGGTAATCAAAGCGGGCAAGGTGCTGAGTGAGGATGTTTCCTATTATACGGATCTCTATGACCGGATCGTGGCCGCTTTCCGGCAGGCCTATCCTGTCTATGAGACCCAGACCGAGTGCATTTTAGCCGCACATTTTTCTCTGGCGCCGGATCCCCAGGCTGCCGCAGACCAGCTGGCAGAGATGGTGCGAAGCGCCGGAATCCAGATTAAGACAGGCTTCGTGGGAACCCCTTATATCCTCCATGTGCTGAGCAAATACGGCCATGCAGACCTGGCCTATTCCCTGCTGCTTCGGAAGGAATACCCTTCATGGCTGTACCCTGTGACAAAGGGCGCTACCACCATCTGGGAGCACTGGGACGGCATTATGGAAAACGGTGATTTCTGGAGCGCTGATATGAATTCTTATAACCATTATGCATATGGTTCCGTAGCCGACTGGGTATATTCCGTGGCCGCCGGCATCTCTCCCATAGAGGAATTTCCCGGGTATGAGAGGGTGCAGATTGCTCCTACGCCCGACTCCCGCCTGGACTGGCTGGAAGCTGTTCTTGACACGCGGCATGGAAGAATCTCCTCCAAATGGCAGAAGGAAGAAAATGCCTGGAGATACACGATTCAGACCCCCGTACAAGCCCGGATCCGGATCGGTGATAAGCTCTATACAGTGGAAGCAGGCAGCTATGTATTTTACAGTGACAGATAATTATTCAAAGATGCTCCGGGATGCAGAACTCCCGGAGCATCTTGTATTTTTGAAAGAATGTTAAAATATACCTTGTTGACAGCCAAAAATTATAACTTTATTATGAAAAAATCACAGTTGCATACTGTACAAAAAATTTATTAAGAAAAAGGAGCTCTTATCAATGTCCCTGGTAGAATTAATTATTTATGTCCTTCTTCTGGTTTTACTTGTTATGATAGTTCTTGCATTTATGAAGGTTATTTCATTTATAGTACCTTTGATTACCCTTGGTGTATATGCAGGTTTGTTTCTTCTGTTTTATTTATTGTTCATTCGATATTGATAATGTTCTTCTGCTAACCCGCCTCCTTCATTCAGAATACCTGCGTCATTCGAAAAACCCACTGCGGTGCTGTTTCACTTGACTGGAAGCAACGTAAGGCTTACAATTAATTTGCAGAAAAATTGTAACCCTGAATCATACTTACAGTATTGGACAGAAGGCAGAGATAATTATGAAACAGCTGAAATTGAAAAATTCTCCCATCTACTATTACCTGACCGGAAAAGAGCACAAGGAATGGATCTTATTCCTCCATGCCGCCTTTGTGGATCACAGAATGTTTCGGACTCAAATCGAATATTTTGCGGAAAATTATAATGTGCTTACGCTGGATATTATCGGCCATGGTCAATCAACAAATGCCAAAAAGGGTGACAGCATCGCCAAAATGTCAGAATGGATGTTGCAGATTTTACAGGAGGAAGGCATTGCGCAGATTCACATTGTAGGGATATCCCTGGGCTGTGTCCTGGCACAGGACTTTGCCAACCGCCATCCTCAGGCTGTAAGCTCTCTGGCCTGCTTTGGCGGTTACAATATAAATAACTTTGACCCGTCAATGCAGAAAAAAAACGGCTCTGCTCAAATGCTTATGATGCTGAAAGCGCTGTTTTCCGTCAAATGGTTTGCTCAGGCAAACAAAAAAATATCAGCCCATACCACCCAGGCGCAAAATGAGTTTTATGAGCTGAATCTTGGATTTCCCAAAAAATCCTTTCTATATCTGGCTTCCCTGAACAGTCTGATCGGAAACGACCAGGCACTGCCTCCAAGACCTTATCCGCTTCTGATCGGCTGCGGCCAATACGATATTCCCATGGAGCTGGAGATTATAAAAATGTGGAAGGACAGCGAACCGGACTGCAAAAAGATTATCTTCGACGGTGCAGGACATTGTGTCAATATGGATGTGCCCCTAAAATTTAATGAGGAATTGGAAAAATTCTGGGCTGCGAAGTAACCTCAAAAGCCCTGTATTCATGATCAAAATGATATCCCAGCTTTTCCGCCAGAGCCACCGACCACTTATTCTGTGCATCCCAGCTGGGATACCAGCCCCGCTTCAGACATTCCAAAATCAGCTTCGCCCCGCAGATATAAGCCAGACCCTTCCTCCGGTGATCCTCCCTTGTGTCAATTTCAATTTCTATGCCCCCGATGTAACTGGAATAAGAAGACGCGCCGGAGACAGGTTCCCCGTCCTTCAAAATCACTGCCCCCAGCCCGATTTCATGATACATGGTGTAGTTATCATATTGGGATACCAAATCCCGGCACCAATTACTCTCCCGACACTGCCAGAAAAGCTCTTCGTTCATCATTTTCAGAGTGTACCCCTCCGGCAGTCCTGAGACCACAGTCTCAAGCTTTTCTCTGTCAAAAATATCTTGTTCCTTTTTTATGGCATACCTGACTGTCTCCTTTGCTTTTTCTCCGTAACAGTCCCGGATCAGCTCCTGCCAGCAATCATCCCGAAACGCCATAATCAGAAAGTCCTTTTTTCCCTGCTCCGGCCCGTATAAAACCAGCTCCCGGTTAGGCCTTCCTGCAAAAAAGCAAAAATCTCCCAGCAGTGCCATGGCCGAAGCCGGGCTTTCCGGGGAATCCACATAGATCTTTCCCATCACACCCTGCAGGCATGACCATATTAAGGTTTCCTGCCACCCGTCAAACAATGGAGCCGCTTTTTCTATTGTGCTTTCTTTTGGATTTACCTCAAAAATCATATTCCATGCCCTTTTTTCTGCTGTAGTCAATCACCCCGCCGCAAGCAGCGGGGCATGA
>OFGC01000585.1_pt1 | contig 34331 bp, 31 predicted proteins | sample 1521691 | NCBI WGS metagenome assembly OFGC01 (sample SAMEA3504121, study PRJEB24116) | mouse gut metagenome | biome: mouse gut; feature: mouse-associated habitat; material: faeces | place: Denmark | collected 2011
ACCTTGGGGGCGGCCCGCCTGCCGGTCATCTGGTAGGTGAAGGTCTCCATGGGGGCCTTCTGGGTCTGGACGGTGGTGTGGTAGGGGAACACCGATTCCAGCCTGCCCTCGTACTCCTTTTCCAGCTCCTCCAGGTCCACCGTCTCCCCCCGGGTGGCGAAGGTGTATTCGGCGGTGACGGTGCCCAGCAGCCGGGCGTTTTCCGGCACCTCCGCCCCCGGGGCCAATTCCAGGATGAAGCCGCCGTGGGCGTAGCAGAACAGCAGGCCAGGGGCGAAGCTATTGTCCAGCCGGAAGCCCAGGCGGTTGCCCAGGCAGGACTTGAACAGCTGCTCCGCCATGCCGGCGTAGCCGGGGGTGCTGGCGGAGAGCACCTTGCCCCGGGCGATGAGGTCCTCCACCTGGCGGAAGATGGCCAGCAGGCTCTGGGGGTCGGGGAGAAGGCTGTTCTCCCTCTCCCGCCGGGGGGCCAGCCAGACCAGGCGTCTCCCCGCCTGCTTGAACTCCGGGCTGATGACATTCCTGGCCTTGCCCCAGCTGACGGCGAAGGAGACCAGGGTGGGGGGGACATCCAGGTCCTCAAAGCTGCCGGACATGGAATCCTTGCCGCCGATGGAAGGCAATCCGAATCCCACCTGTGCGTCATAAGCTCCAAGGAGCGCCGCAAAAGGCTGACTCCACCGCTCCGGTCTCTCACTCATTCTGCGGAAATATTCCTGGAAGGTAAAGCGGATCTTCTTACAGTCGCCGCCCGCCGCAACGATCTTTGCCATGGACTCCGTCACCGCATAGATCGCGCCGTGGTAAGGACTCCAGGAGGAGATCTGCGGATCAAAGCCGTAACTCATCATCGTCACCGCATCGGTTTTTCCGGAGAGCACCGGCAGCTTTGCCGCCATCACCTGGGTTTCCGTCAGCTGATATTTTCCGCCATAGGGCATCAGCACACTGCCCGCGCCGATGGAAGAGTCAAACATCTCCACCAGTCCCTTCTGGGAACAAACATTCAGATCCGACAGTTCCGTCAGCCAGGCCTTTTTCAGATCATTCGCCGCAAGGGCTTCCTCCACTGCCGGAATGGCCGTTTTCTTCAACTGATTTTCCTTCTCGGAAGGAATCGCCACCTTGACGGAAGTCTCCTGGTGAGCGCCGTTTGTATCAAGGAACGCTCTGGAGATATTGACGATCTCCTTGCCTCTCCATTTCAGGATCAGCCTGGGAGAAGCCGTCACCTCCGCCACAATGACAGCCTCCAGGTTCTCTTCTCCCGCATACTGTAAAAATGCTTCCGCATCCTTCGGGGAGACCACTACCGCCATGCGCTCCTGGGATTCGGAGATGGCAAGCTCCGTGCCGTCCAGGCCCGCATATTTCTTCGGCACCTGATCCAGGTCTACCACAAGGCCGTCCGCCAGCTCGCCGATGGCCACCGACACGCCGCCCGCGCCGAAATCGTTGCATTTTTTGATCAGCCTGGACACTTCTTTCCTTCTGAATAATCTCTGGATTTTCCGCTCCGTGGGCGCGTTGCCTTTCTGCACTTCCGCGCCGCAGACCAGGGTAGATTCCTCCGTATGGGCTTTGGAAGAACCGGTGGCGCCGCCGCAGCCGTCCCTTCCCGTCCTGCCGCCAAGCAGAATAATATAGTCGCCGGGATCCGAATTCTCCCGGATCACGTTCTCCCTGGGCGCTGCCCCCATGACCGCCCCGATCTCCATCCGCTTTGCTACATAGTTGGGATGATAGATCTCCTTCACATAACCGGTGGCAAGCCCCACCTGATTGCCGTAGGAGGAATATCCCTTCGCCGCACCGCGCACAAGTCTCGCCTGGGAAAGCTTTCCCTTTAAAGTCTGTGAGGCAGGCAGGGTGGGATCCGCAGCACCCGTGATCCGCATAGCCTGATAGACATATCCTCTCCCGGAAAGGGGATCTCTGATGGCGCCGCCAAGGCAGGTGGCAGCGCCGCCGAAGGGCTCGATCTCCGTGGGATGGTTGTGTGTCTCGTTTTTGAAAAATACAAGCCATTCCTCACTGACCGGTCCGTCGCCGTAATCGGTCTCCACAGGTACCACAATAGAACAGGCGTTGATCTCGTCGGACACTTCCATATCCTCAAGCTTCCCCTCCGCCCGCAGCTTTTTCATTGCCATCAGCGCAATATCCATCAGGCAGATGTACTTATCCTCCCGCCCTTCATAGATCTCTTCCCTGGTGTCAAGATAACTCTGATACGTCATCTCCAATGGCTCTTTATAGTAGCCCTCGCCGAATTCTACCTCCTTAAGCTCTGTCGCAAAGGTGGTATGACGGCAGTGGTCGGACCAGTATGTATCGAGAACCCTGATCTCTGTCATAGTCGGATTGCGCCGCTCCTCCGAAGCAAAATAGTTCTGAATATGCTGAAAATCCTTAAAGGTCATGGCAAGCCCCAGGGAATCATAGAGCTCTTTGAGCTCCGCCTGCGGCATATCTACAAAGTCCTCCCGCTCCGCCAGATTTTCAAAAATTGCCACATCCGCCGGTTCCTCATAGACAACCCGCAACGTCTCCGGTTTCTCCATACCGGTCTCCCTGGAATCCACCGGATTGATACAGTAGTGCTTGATCTGCTCAAACTCCTCATCGGAGACATCGCCGATGATCATGTAGGTAACTGCCGTCTGAATGACCGGCTCTTCATCTTCTTTTAAAAATTTCACACACTGCAGTGCTGAATCCGCCCGCTGGTCAAACTGTCCCGGCAGATATTCCACACTGAAAACCCGCGCTCTCTCCGGAATCTCAAGTGTTTCCTCATAATAGAGATCCACCGGCGGCTCTGAGAAAACGCACCCAAGCGCCGACGTAAAAACACTGTTGCTTAAGTTTTCCACATCATACCGGATAAACATCCGGACCTTCTCCACGGAATCGATCTGCAGATAACTTCTGATCTCCTCTTTCACCTGCTTTGCGGCTGACGCAAATGGCTCCTTTTTTTCCACATAAACACGTTTTACGTTTCCCATTGTCGAGCTATTTTCCTCCTTCATATAGAATGCCCCAGAGCTTTCCGCCCTGAAGCATGATTTATTATTCCTCTATCATCAGCCCCTGCATGATCATATACAGTTCATTATCGACGGTCTCCCCCGACACGCCCATCGTCACAGAGGCTATTTTCAGCCCTTCCAGCACATACATCACATTCTTTGCCGCAATGCGGGTATCCACATCATAAAATTCACCGTTTTCAGCGCCCATTCTCAGTAACTTCTCCAGCATGGTCACACCGTCATTAAAACGCTTTTTCAAAACATTATTTTGGGGGTTCGCAAAGGCATACTCATAGGCGGCTGTGGCCAGCGTCTTTTTACTGCGCAGGATCTCTTTTTTCTGTTCCTTCAAAAACACGGCAAAGATTTCCGCCGCTGTGGCATTCTCCCCTACATTTTCCGAAAACACATCCTCTGTTTTTTCGGATTCCGCGGCAAGCACCTCCAGGAAAATCTCCTCCGTATTTGCATAATACAGATACAGCCCACCTCTGCTGATCTCACAGGCGTCCACAATGTCTTTCATGGTCACATCGCGGAATCCCTTCTCCACAAATACTTCTTTCGCCTTTTCCAGAATCAACTGTTTCTTTTGTAACGAACGCTCTCCCATAACAACCCTTCTCCAATACTTATGATAAATCGTTTATTTCCAGAATCTCCCGCAGTCTGTAGAGCACTTCCAGGAATATGCCGTTCTCCACTCCCTGCGCCCACAAAACGCTCTTTGTCATGCCGCCGAGTATATATCTGGAAAAGATACCGGATATCAGCTCCATATCCCGCAGTGTGGCATTTTTCAGTTCCATCTTTTCCTGCTCTGTATCCTTTATTCTTCTCCTGCTGTAAACATACTGATAATTGCGGGTAACAAACCGGGTTTCCCTTGCCGTTTTCACAAAACTCAACAACGTTGCATCATAGACAGGAAAAGTAAATGCTGTTTTGCGCACACCTTCCCCTTTGTAACTGTCCATCACATCGCTGCCCCGCTTTGTCTCGAGCCACGAAATATAACGCGCAAGCCGCCTGGCATCAGGCTGATACTGTTTGATCAGATTCCTTCTCGTATTGATATCCAGTTCTTTCGTCCTGTCCTCTATATTCATAATTTATACCCTCGCTTTTTTATGATACCAAAAAATTCTGAAAAAGTACAGAAAGACTTCACAAAAAAGCTCCAAATTAGTATAATAAAGAAAAAGCTTCAAATTCAAAGATCGAAAAAAGTATCTATGGGATCGGAACAGGAGATTATTATGACATCAAAACATATTACAGCAGGCGAAACATTTATTGAAGAAGGACAGGCTCTCGAATGTTTCTGGTACATTTCAGAGGGAAGTGTTCAGGCTCAATTTCCCGGCGGTTCCATTCCGCTGGAGAAAGGAGATATGATCGGTATCTGCGATTTTAATAAGGGCTGTCACTTTTTTTCCTACAAAGCCTTAAGCGACTGTACGATCGTTCCCTACGGTTCGCCGACGGTTCTTCTGCGAACCAAATTTTTCGGCGACCAGCCTGATAACAGAATCAGATTCGCCCTGACAATGAACCGTTTTGCCAGAAAAATGTTAAATACTTACACGACCACCTATCGCTCCTGTAAGGAACTCTATGACTTTCTGTTCTCATCCTATGAGGCCTACCGGAAATTCTGTGAGAAACTGCATATTGTAATCAAAGAGCTTCCCGGTATTGAATCTCTCGAACCTCTGGAGGAAAGCTATACGCCAAACCCGTGGCAGACGGCTCATTATACGGGTCTGCATAATATTATGCTGAACAAGGCATTCACCAGCGCACTGCATGAAAATCAGTTTGTCCCCGGCTACCTTTACCATGCCGTGGATGACATCCACATACTTCTCGAAAGGTTTCAGACACTTCAGGATTATTCGGAACAGATTTCCTATCTGCTGCTCAACGAGAATCGACTGGATCTGTTTGACCTGTATACGGGTATCTATTACAGGATCGGCATACAGAATACAAACAGTGCTGCCGTATCGGAGGCTATTGAAAACATCTGCTCCCATGCGGAAAGGCAATCTTCCATTCCTGAGGGCCTCACAAACAGCAGGATCGGAGAATATCGAAACCAGATCGAAAAGCTGAAAAAACTGATCGATTCCTCCGCGGGTGGTGAACAGGCGGATGCTCAGACCGATTATTCCCTGACCGCCAACCTTGCCAGCGCCACGGACATTATTCTGGAATACGCAAACTGTGACGCTGAACTCACCAGCGACTTCAAAAATGCACTGATCGCTTACAAACAGATTTCCGATAAAAATGCAACTTCTCAGGAAGCCATGAAGCTGCGGCGCACCCTGACTGACATTTTCTATAAAGTGTATACTGCCGCTTTCCATGTCAGCCTGAAAAGCAGCAACATGCCGCCCATTTTGAAGATGTTCTTCAATTTTGGTTTTGTAGATGCTGACCTGTGCGGTATGGACAGTGCCAGTTTCCTGTATCAGAATGCCGGCCATTACTCCGGATCTCCGGAACATGGCATCTATACGGCCTACGAATGGCTTCGAGCGGTCTATGAGGGTGAAAAGGAACCCAGTATCAATGAACTGGATGAAAACTTCGAAAAACATGTCCAGTCATTGAAATCCGACGGGAGCATCACCGCAGAAAAGGCACAGGAGATGCTTCAGGACAATGTGGCAAAAGTCAACTTTGAGCTGGAGAACATGTTCACCAGAGGCTGTAAGATCACCAGCGGCAGGCCTTCCGTATTCTGCCCCATCTTATCGGAGCATCAGTTTATCCGCCAGCCGGAGGATGCACTGCTCTATCCCGATCAGATCATAAAGCAGATCAATGCGATCCGCGCGGCCGATTACTCTGTTTTTGCCAGAAAAAGCCTCACTGTTCTCTCAGAAAAGGAGAATATCCATGACTTTTTCAATGTGGAGATCCTGCCTGATATTATTCTGATGCCGGTAGTCGGTATGAGAGGCGCTATGTGGCAGGAGATCGTGGGCAGAAACCGTTTAACCCCCGCCCGCATGATGCTGCCGATCTTCCAGCTGGAAGATCTGGAGAAGATCATGATCCGCATCGTCGGCGAATACCGCTGGGAGATGTGCAAGCGTGTGCAGGGAGCCCGCTGGAACGATGTGACCGATCCTTCCCTGACCAGCCTGTATTACGATTTTCTGCAGTTTTATAAGAAAAATCCCGAGCTTTCCACGGACACCAAGGAAAAGATCAAGACCGGGCTGCAGAAATGTAAATCAAACTTTAAGGAATATTTCCTGACCGACTATATGACCTACATTATGTTTGAGAGCAAAGGTTCTCCCCATCTGGTAAAAAATGCCAGAGCCATCCTGTTCAGCCAGTGTCCGCTCTCTGCGCCGTTCAGACAAACGCTCTCCAGCAACCCGATCTATCAGGAGCTTCTGGAGGCCCACGGCAGAAGTGTCGCAGAACGCTGCAGAAAGCTGGATAACCTCGGGAAGAAGCTGCTCTCCAAAGGAGAACCGATACCGGAAGCCATGGAAGCAGAGATCGCATTTATCAAACAGTAGCCCTTATCCCCTCTGTGTGAGACAGATAAAATCCCCCGGAACTGCCGCATTTTCGGACAGTTCCGGGGGATTAGCGATAACTTATTCTATCAGTTCTTTCAGCCTGTCAATGACATCCTCTGCCGCATTCTATTTCATGATTCACACCAGGAAATATATTTATCATGCATCAATCCTCTTTATCGATCGCAGCACCTTTGTATACATACTGCATCTCGCTGATATAATCGGTCATATTATCTCCGTTGTATTTCTCGGCAAACACCTTCAGCACATAGCCGTTCTCATCGTATTCCGGCGGCCACGCCATCGCCACCGTACCAACTCCTCTGTATGAGGCATCCACCAGTCTGTCATAGCCTATGATCTCTTCTCCCCGCTCCGTGGTCAGAATTGCAGACAGATAACAGTTTCCCGTAGAATATAACTCCTTATAATCAAAGCAGAGATAGCCCCCTTCTTTTCGCACATTATTTATCTCCGGCTGCCTCATGCCGGCAGGATTTTTCTCCTCATCATACGGATTTAAAATAGTAAGCTTCCAGATATTCACTTCCTTTTCCGGCACCGCGCGAATGCCGCCCATATTCTGAAAGGTAGATTCCTTTCCACCTTCCGCAGCACTGATAAAAGCAATATTTCTCAGTTCCACCGCGCCCCTGCTGCCATCCGCAACAGACTGCAGATCCATCACCCTCTTTCTCATACTCCTGTCATAGCGATAGGCGTCCGTCACCCGATACAGCACAGACGGTACAAGAAGATCTTTAAAACCTTCCAGATCCCAGTTTTCCCGAACCACATAGCAATCGCTGTATGTCACATAATCGCCCGTCCAGTTATTCCCGGTACTTACAGGATCTTCGATCCCCTTTGCCCGAAGTCTTATCACCTTCTCCGGCTCCGCCGCACAGGCCGTTTCCGCCGGTGCCAGACAAAGCAGCATCACGCCGCACAACATCGCCGCCAGAATGCGTCCTCTCTTTTTTCTTTCCATCTTCATCTCTGTCATAATCCTTTCCGCATGATATTTAAGCAACAATTTCCGTCACTGCGATAAATTTCTTTTTCTTCCCGTTACGCTTCTCTTTTACCTGCAAGATCAGTATATCGGCTAAACCGCCGTCCACACCCGTCCGTCATATTTTTCTCTGCTCCGCCAGAAATTCCTGTGCAAAACTGTCAGCCAGATACGCCCTGATCCGCCCTGACGTGCAGGTCCTTTCCATCCCATCCTTTTCCGCTATGGAAAACGAAATATAACTGAACAGTTTCCCCGACAGGGAAAGTACGATATACTCATCAGGAAACTCTTCCCGTAACATACCCCCCCGTTTTGCTTCCCCGACCATATCGTATAAAAGTTCTGCCAGACCACAGTCTTTGTCTCTTTTGAAGACCGGAGAAAGAAAAAATATATTACAGATCTCCTCCAGCGCCTCCTTTTTTACACTCTGTATAATACGATCCAGCAGATCAAACAGACGATCCAATTGTTCCATTAATCCGTCATGGTGCGACAGTTCTTCCCGGATATTTTCCGCCCATATCCTCTGCTGGTAGCCGAGTGCACGGACAAGCAGCTCCTCTCTGCTCTCAAAATACTCATAGGCGGTTCCCTTGCCGATACCGGCCTGTTCCGTAATTTCGGAAACTTTCATTTTTCTGATTTCCTTCCCCTCCAGCAAAAGCTCCATAACCGCCTTGTACAAAGCTTCCACCTTCGGCGATAATTTTTCTTCCATTTTCAATGTACACCTCTCCGTTTTCCCCAATACCTCAGGGGAATCATCCCTTCGCAATTCATAACTGCTTCAGGATAATACTCCCCTCCGGCTTCTTCTGTACAGAGAAACGTGCCCACTCACTTCTCTGATACCATACACTTCACTGTTACATTTCCTGCTCTTTCTTCTCTCTGCGGCGCTTCTTTCTCTCCTGCCGTCCTTCTTTTCTGCTTCTTCTTCTGCCCTTCCTTGACTCCTTATCAATAATCAGATAGATCGTCGGAATCAGAACCAACGTCAGCACCGTGGAAACCAGAAGACCGCCGATAATAACAAGTGCCATCCCCTGCATCATCTCCCCGTTTGTGCCGAGAGCCAGCCCCATGGGAATCATGGACAGAATCGTCGTCAGAGATGTCATCAGGATCGGCCGAAGTCTTATGGCGCCTGTCTCGATCAACGCATCCTCCACCGACATCTCCGCTTTCAGCTGGTTGGTGGAATCCACATACAGAATACCGTTATTTACCACGATACCCATCAGCATCAGAAAGCCCATCAGAGATACCATACTGATCGTGGAGTCTGTCACAAACAAAAACATAAACGAGCCAATCAGCGCAAAGGGAACACACATCATTACCATAAACGAAAATCTGGGTGACTCAAACTGCATTGCCATCACAAGGAATACCAGAAATACTGCGGTAAGGATGGCCTTGATCAGCGTGTTGAATTCCTCCATCATCATTGCCGTCATGGCGCTGCTCGCCGGTGAAACCGTATCCGGGAACACCGTATTTTCCACGATCTCATCAATTGCCGCCTGAGCCTCATAATATTGATCCGAGGTGGTGGTCGCAGTCAGCGAGATCTGATACTGTCCGTTTTCCTTGTAGATCTGTTCCTGCGCCTCCTCGTAAACGATCTGCGCAATATCTCTGAGCGGTACGGTTATTCCCGTAGGCGACAGAATATTCAGATTCATCAGACTGTTCATATCGTCGTATGCACCCTCCGGATATTCAAGCCGCACCTCATATTCGGAACCCTCTCTTGTCACAGTCATGGCTTTCTTACCGCCGGTGGCATTGCCTACCGCCATTCCCACCGTAATGGGCGTCAGACCGTACTGCATGGCCTTCAGCTCATCCACATCGATCCTGGCCCGGATGTTGTCGCCGGAAGTGGAATTATCCACCTTAACCACACCATCTACCGCCAGAAATTTATCTTCCAGCTCTTCCGCAAAGGCCTTCAGTTCATCCATATCTCTGCCCTGTAAACTGATGCCGTAGGTACCGCCGCCCATCATGGAGCTCATACTGGAGCCGGAGGAGGAAACTGTGATGTCCATGCCCGGCATCTCCTTTGCCAGTTCGTTCCATTCGTCCACGATCTTCACGGTATCCCGGCTTCTGTCCTTTTTCAAGTAGGCGCTGATGCCGGAATTGGATCCGCTTACATAATAGGAATAGTGCTCCACATCCTCGTCTGTAGACACGATCTGCACCCATTCCTGCATCTGCTCATCAATGCTCTCCGTTCTCGTGCCGGCCCGGAAGCTTGCATCGATCGATATGGTTCCCTCATCTGCCGAGGGCATCATCTCCATGTTCAGCTGCGTTCCCATGAGAATGGAAACCACAACCATCGCCACGGAAGCAATAATCACCAGAAACCGTTTGTTTAAAAGCTTTCTCAGCAGTTTTTTATAGCCTCTGATGATAAAACGGAGAAACTTATTCATCGGAATATCTTTTTTCTCCACCGGGCGGAACTTTGAATAACAAAGAGGCACTAACGTCAGCGCAACGATCAGAGAAGCTAACATCGCAAATACGATCGTAAAGCCCAGCTGCACGAACAGCTGCCCCGACAGGCCCTTACTCACGGCAAGAGGCACATACACAACAACCGTCGTGATCGTGGAGGCCACGATAGACGCCGTCACCACCTTCGTCCCGGCAAGCGCCGCCTCCTTAAAGTCAGGTTTTTTCTCCTGCATTCGGAAACAGCTCTCGATCACGACGATGGAGGAGTCCACCATCATACCGATGGCGATAACCAGAGATCCCATAGTCACGATATTTAAAGAATACCCCATGGCATTCATCAGAATCAATGTCACAAACAGCGATACCGGCATGGAAGCTCCCACGATCAGGGAAGCCTTGAAATCCCCGAAAAACAGGAACAGAACCACCATCGACAAAACAATGCCCAGAATCAGAGTCTGCCCCACAGACCAGATGGAATTCACAATGGTCTCGCTGGCATCATAAGTGATCTCAAAGGAAATGGCCGGATTTTCCGCCTTGATCTTTTCCAATGCCGCCTTGATATCATTGCAGACATTCACGGTACCATAACTGCTCTTTGTCTGAATGCTGATGCTGATATCTTCCTTCCCGTCGTACAGGCTTATGTAATCGGTGGATCCGCTTGCCATCGTCACATTTGCCACATCCTGCAGCGTGATCACACTTCCCTTGGCTGTCGTAAGGGGAGCTTTCCGCAGCTGCTGCACGGTATTATAATCCTTGCCTGTGGTGATCGTCATATTCTGCTTTCCCTGGGTGACTGTCCCCGCGGGATAACTGAAATCCACCATGGCAAGCATCTGGGATATACTGTCCATGGTCAGACCATACTGGTTTAATAATGTCTCGTTCAGCTCTACCTTAATATATTCCTCGCTGCCGCCGCTGACTTCCACCTGGGCCACACCGGAGATCTTTTCCAGGTCCGGTACCACGGATTCATTGATGACCTTCAACAGATCGATGTCCCCGGCCTCCGTGGCTGATATGTACATGTTCGGCATGCTGTTCATATTCATTTCGATAACCGTTGGAGTATCCACATCCTCCGGCAGACTTAAGGAAGCCGTATCCAGCGCGGATCGCAGATCTGCATAACACTCGTCGATATCCACGCCGTACTCATACTGGAACAGCACCTGGCACATATTTTCTATAGAGATAGCGGTCACGTCCTCCACGCCGCTCAGGGAAGATCCCGCGTCCTCTATCACCTTCGTCACCAGTTCATCCACTGTCTCCGGGTCCGCCCCCGGATACATGGCAACCACAATTAACATCGGCAGTTCCATGCTGGGCGTCAGTTCCAGTTTAAACCCAAGCAGAGAAGAAATACTGAATACTACAAGCGCAACAACGATCAGCACACAGGAGACCGGGCGCTTTAAAGCTGTTTTTGTCAAGTTCATAGATGTGCCCCCTATTCCGCCTTATCTGTCTCAGCATCTGTCTGTGTGTCCGTATCTGCTTCTTTCTCCGAATCTGTTGTCTCTTCCCCGCTTCCGGAATCCACCGCATGCAACAGTACGCCGTCTGTAAGCTGCGGGGACCAGCTGGTCACCACGATATCGCCCAGATTCAGACCGCCTGTTACCACAATATTCTCATCATCAAAAATACCCGTTGTGATCGGCGTCTTCACCGCTCTGCCGTTCACACTGGTATACACATAGGCGCCCTCGTTCTCATAGTAGACCGCCTCGTAAGGAATGATCATCGTATTTTCCGCCCGGTATGTATCAGCACTTACCTTCACCGACACACCGTTTGGCAGTTCCGTACCGTTTGCCGCCACACAGGCCTTGACCTGGAACAGGCCGCTCTGGGGATTCACGGATGTGCCGATCTCCGTTACAGAAGCCGTATAGGTCTCATTGTTTCGCTCCAGTGTGATCTTCTGTCCCGGAGAAAGGGTATCTTTCACTGATTCGCTGACCTGAAATGTCAAAGTCATCGTATTATTATTGACGATCGTATAGGCCGGGCCGCTCTGAGAGACTAAGCCATTCACCTCCACTGCCTTACTTTCGATCACACCGGAAACAGGAGCCGTTACTGTATACATATCAAGTGCCAACTCCGCCTGCGCTGCACTGAGTTTCGCCATATCGATGCTGAGTGCCAACTGATCCTCAGTGGACGCCACAGACTGATCCAGCTGTTCCTGAGTCATAACTTCCGTCTCATCCGAAAGGTTCATCGCCTCCTGCGCAGTGCGATAACCGCTGCCTGCTGTCAGATATCCCTGCCAGGCCTGATCTCTGGCAGACTGCAGGCTTGCCAGATCGGATTCTAAATCCGCTATTTCTTTCGATGATACCGGGCTATTGCCACTGATTCCCTGAGATGCCTTCAGGGCTTCCAGTTGTTTTTTCATATCGCTGCACTGTTTATCCAGCTTCTCATAAGCCTCTTTTGCCGTATAGTATCCGATCTGTGCCTGTTCAAAACTGCTTTTTGACTGCAGCGCACTTCCCTCTAACTGAAGACTGGTACTATCCTGCTGATTTAACAGATTATCCATTGTGGAATCCGCTGTCTGCTGTGCATTTTTCACACCCAGCTGCGCCGTCTCATACTGCAGCTTTGCTGCCTCGTCATCTATTTTGAAGAGGACATCTCCGGCCTGCACAGTATCCCCGACCTCAAAAAAGGTCTCCGTCACCGTACCGGCTGTAAGCGGAATAACCATCACTGTCTCCTGCGGTGATATCGTCCCCACGAAAGAGTTTGTCAAGGTGATCGTCCCTGTTCCCACGCTCCGGGTGCTGACTGTCACAGCACTTTCTTCCTCCGTCACGGCGGTTTCCTGTGCTGCTTTGCCGCATCCACCCAGCGCCATCGCCAGAACAAGCATCACCGCTATCCCTGCTGCTGTCTGTTTTCTCGTTTTTTTCATGCTGCTCCTCATTTCTGCGCAGTTCTTTCTGCCGCGCTCTTTTTTCTGTTCATACTGCCAGGTACACTGATTTCAGCGTATACAAAGCAGGTACAAACTCTTACTGTTTATATTTCCCGACCCGCCGGTCAGTTTATCATATTTGATTATACGCTTTTCTTCTCAAAAAACAATAAACGAAATCTTAAAAAAACTTAAATTATCCTTTCGGCATCTTAATGTTTCGCGCTTTTCTGATTTTTGTTTTGATCCTTTGCAGGGCGTTGTCTGTGGCCTTATCCGTCTTTCCCAGCACTCTTGCGATCTCCGTATAACTCATTCCCGTCAGGCACAGTTCCAGGACCTGTTTTTCAAAACTGCTGAGCTCCTGCTCTATCATTCTCTCCAGACTTTCCAGATTCTCCTGATCAATCATCAGCTCCTCCGGATTTTTTGTATTCCACGCCACCAGTTCCTGAATCAGTTCCGGGTATTCCTCCCCGTTTCTCTCCTGATTTTCATAAAGTGATACATAGGAATTCAAAAAAGAATGTTTCTTTCTCCCCGCAGACTGCACTGCCGTATAGATCTGCCTTGTCACACACAGCTCCGCAAAGGTATAGAAACTGGCATCCCGCCCGGCATCATAATCTCTGATCGCCTTGAACAGGCCGATCATGCCTTCCTGTAAAAGGTCTTCATGGTCCGCTCCCAGAATATACATGGATTGGGATTTCTTCCGCACCAGATCCTTATACTTTTCAATGATATATTCGGTTATCCGATTGTCCCCGTCCCGGAGCCGTATGATCAGCTCCTCGTCGGAGAAAGATTCGTAGTCGTTGTACATGGATACTTTTCCTTTTTCTTTATTTTTTTTCCGGTTTACCTGTCCACTCCGATTCTGTAAAGTAATTTTACAGAAATTGACTTTTGTCCGCCCCTGTGATATAATCCTGTAAACAGTTGAATAACAGTAATGTCTTCAGGGCAGGGTGAAATTCCCGATCGGCGGTTACAGTCCGCGGGCGCGAAAGCGCGGGGTTTGGTGAAATTCCAAAACCGACGGTATAGTCCGGATTAAAGAAGGTGTATTGGAATTGTCAGAATAAATCTGATAATATTTTTTGCACTCTTTTTTATCCAAATGTTCTGTGGACATTTTCAATACCCCTTTAAACAGCAGAATCATCTCTTTATAGATATTCCTTCCTCATGAATGATAGCACCTGAAAGGCATTCCGTTACTTTCAGGTGTTCATTATTTTAAAGGAGGTATTCCAATGAATATCAGTAAAACAAAAAAACTCTCAACAACAGCTATGCTGTGCACACTGGCCTATATCGCAGCAGCGTTCGGCCGCATCCCCATCGTACTTTTCCTGAAATACGATCCCAAGGACGTTATTATCGTCATCGGCGGATTCCTTTTCGGTCCGCTCACTTCACTGGTCATCACCGTAATTGTCTCTGTGGTGCAGATGTTCACAACCAGCACAACAGGGATCCTGGGCTGTCTGATGAACATCATTTCAAGCTGTTCCTTCGCCTGCACCGCCTCACTCATCTACCGGAGGAAACATACGCTGTCCGGCGCCATGCTCGGGCTGTTCTGTGGTTTGAGCTGTCAGGTTCTAATCATGATGCTCTGGAATTATCTGATCGCCCCGATCTACATGGGTTATTCGAGAGAAGCTGTGGCAGATCTGCTGCTCCCGGCATTTTTGCCGTTCAATCTCATCAAAGGCGGATTAAACGCCTCGCTGACAATGCTGTTGTACAAACCTGTCGTGACCGCCCTGCGTCGTTCCCATCTGATCGAACCCGGATCTTCTGAAAAAATAAAGATACATACTGGTGTTCTGCTGGCAGCTCTGTTTCTCATCATAAGCTGCGCGGTTCTAATCCTGTTGCTTTATGCGGGGACTTGAATTTCAAAAAACACTTGAAAAATCCGTTCAAAAAATGTTGCCTCGCGTTGAACATATTTTCAATGCGAGGTGTTTTTATGAATACAAGACTTTTATTTACAGAAAAATTTTCACCTTTACACCGGCTACGATATATTTATCCAATCTGGCTACGCCTTATACAGATCAATCATGCCCTTCTACAGAAGATCCTCGTCTGAGAAAGCTTCATAATCGTTGTACATAAAATCTGTATAAGGAGTATCTTTTACACCTCTATTCTGAAGCCATATAATCAATGCATCCAGGCATTTCTTTCCAAAAGTTTTAAATATTTTTTTATCGCCCAGCATTTTCACAAACGCAGGGCTGACAGCATAATACAACTTTATAAAAATACGCCCCAAACAATTTTTCCGCAAACTATCATCTCGAAATCTGCGCAATGTCCATACCTCCGGGCAATCATATGAACCATATATACAAGTTGCAATATAGCAACCATTTTTCTTAGCATCTGGTGCTACAGACGGTTGAACAGTTTGGCAACTTTTTTATCTCTCTCCCGTCTATCTTCTGTTAAATGTGTCTGATCATTAATTTCCACCGCTACTAAAGGATGATAAGACAAATCTGTAATAATAAAATCAACATTTCGATATAGCTCATTTTGAAATCTTGCACCGTCAGTCCTTACGATAAATGAAGCTAAATTTGCCTGTACTTGAATCAAATAATTTTCTGGCAATACCGCTTTAATGCAGTTTAAATATTCCATTTCTGTCTTTGTCACCAAAGATTCTTTTAATTCATAAAGAAATTTTTCTCCTACAGTTTTTTTCTCTTCTACACAAGGCATATTTATATAATGCCACTGCTGGCACTTTGGACATTTTATAATCATGCCTGTTTGCCTTTTCCTATTACATTCTCTACACAAAGGATATTTTCCACTTCCAGCACCACACACTTTACATTTCATAACATGCTTCTCCCTTGTATCACAAACAGCTTTGAAAACACTTCATTAACATAGTTAATGCAGCAATAAGCAATCCCTCATTTACTTTAGGATGGTTATTTATCGAAATCCCTGTCAAATAATCAATCCCTGCTTCAATATCGGCCTTATGGAAAAAATATCACGTATACTGCGCCGCCTTTTTATCATTTGGAATCTTAACAGCTGTACTTCCTGGCATAATATTTCCATTGACAACAGGTTTGTTCGCTACTGGATCTAAAAATACATCATAAGTAGTCATTTTTATTCTGTTCCTTTTTCAATCTTTTTTAATGCTTTCACCCTCTCTGCCGTACGATCTCATAAGCCAACACGCCGGCCGCCACGGAAGCGTTCAGGGAATCGATATCCCCTTTCATCGGAATGGAAGCGATCATGTCGCAGTTTTCCTTCACAAGCCGTCCCACGCCCTCTCCCTCGCTTCCGATCACAAGGCCGACGGGGCCCTTCAGATTCAGGTCGTACATCCTCGTTCCGCCCATGTCCGCACAGACCATCCACAGTCCTCTCTTTTTTAACTCCTCCATGGTCCGCACCAGATTGGTCACTCTCACAACCGGCGTATAGTTTATGGCTCCCGCCGAGGTGCGGGCCACCGACGCCGTCAGCCCCACCGCCCGGTTTTTCGGGATGATCACGCCGTGGGCTCCGGCCAGGTTGGCGGTTCTTATTATGGCGCCCAGATTATGGGGATCTTCAATATTGTCAAGCAGGATAAAGAAAGGATCCTCCCCTTTCTCCTTCGCCGCTGTAAACAAATCTTCCAGCTCCGCATATTCGTAGGCCGCCGCCATAGCGATAACGCCCTGGTGATGTCCGGTCTCCGAAAGCTGATCCAGGCGTTCCTTATCCACAAATTTCACAAAACAGTCCCGCTTTTTTGCCTCTCTTTTGATGGTCATCACCGGCCCGTCCTGACAGCCGTCCAGCACATAAAGTTTGTCGATGGGTTTGCCGCTTTTAAGCGCTTCCAGCACTGCATTTCTGCCTTCTATTGTATATTCACGATATGCCATAGCCTGTCTCCCTGTCTCTTCTCCATTTTACCTGAATGAGTTCCCATGTGATGCGCCCATATCCCAGATAACCATATCTTTATCCCAACGATCACAATCCGCAGAAGCAGCTGTAAATTCTTTCCCTGCCATCTGTGATCTACAGATTCATCTCACATTTTCGCAATCCGATCTTCAAAAGCTCCAGCACCCGCTCCATCTTCCCCGTCAGATACAGATACCCAAGCAGCGCCTCCAACGCCGTAGCGCTTCTGTATTCCAACACCGTTGCATTTTTCGCCTTCGTATGAAAATGGGCATTTTTCCCCCGACGCAGAATATCCGCCTCCTCTTTTGTCACCTCATCAAGCAGCGCTTCATAAATTTTCCGCTGGGTTCCCGCTTTGGAAAATTCAGAGGATTCATTATGCAGTTTCCGGGGCGGCCTGTTGCCTCTTTCCACAACCATGGTACGGACGATCAGTTCATACACGCAATCCCCGATATAGGCAAGCGTTAACGGCGAAAAATTCCGGACATCCTGTTCCCTGCAGTCGAATCTTTCCAGAATATCCTGCGGCAGCCCTACGCCCTTTTCCATTTTACGCCCTCTCTCGTATCCTCCAGAACGATTCCCTTTTCCAGTAGTTCATTCCTGATCTCGTCCGCACGGGCAAAATTCTTTGCCTTTCTGGCATCCTGTCTCTCCGCAATCAGCGCCTCGATATCCTCCGGAAGAAGTTCCTCCTTTTTTTCCACGATCAGTCCGCAGATATCGGCAAGCGTCGTAATCTCATTTTTTAACGCCTGCAGATAAGCTTTTGTGTGGGCTCCATCCGTGTTGGTGTTCACAAATTTTACCAGTTCAAAGATTGCCGCCAGTGCATCCGCCGTATTAAAGTCATCCTCCATGGCCTCCTCAAATTTTGCCACGAAAGTCTTCGCCTGTTCCTCCAGTTCCTTTTCGGACCCGGTTTCTTCCCCGTCCCCGGCATTTTTTATCAGATAGCTCAGATTTTCCACCGCCGTCACGATCCTGTCATAGCCGTTCTGTGCCGCCTGCATCAACTCCGCGCTGAAATTCAGTGGACTTCTGTAGTGCGCAGACAGCATGAAAAACCGCAGCACCTGCAGATCGTACTTTTCAGAGATATCCCGCACCGTAAAGAAATTTCCCGCGGATTTGGACATCTTATGATTGTCAATATTTAAAAACGCGTTGTGCATCCAGTAATGGGCAAAGGTTTTTCCGTTGGCCGCCTCGGACTGGGCGATCTCATTTTCATGGTGTGGGAAAACCAGGTCTTCTCCGCCCGCGTGAATATCGATCTCCTCCCCCAGATACTTTTTACTCATCACGGAGCACTCGATATGCCAGCCCGGTCTGCCGTCGCACCAGGGCGACTCCCAGTAAGGTTCTCCCTCCTTTTTCGGTTTCCACAGCACAAAATCAAGAGGATCTTCCTTCTGGTCCTCCCCCGAGACAAGTAAAGACCTGTTCCCACCCTGTAAGTCATCCAGATTTTTGTGGGACAGCTTACCGTATTCTTTAAAGCTTCTTGTCCGGAAATACACCGTGCCGTCCGCCGCCCGGTAGGCATGTCCTTTTTCAATTAGCGTCTCGATCATCTCCAACATCCCGTCGATCTCCCGGGTGGCAAGGGGGTGCGTCGTTGCAGGTTTTACATTCATGCCCTCCATATCTTTTTTGCACTCCGCAATGTATCGTTCAGAGATCACTGAGGCATCCACGCCTTCTTCCAACGCTTTTTTAATGATCTTGTCATCCACATCCGTAAAATTGGACACAAAATTCACATCGTATCCTTTGTATTCCATATAACGCCGCACCGTGTCAAAGACGAGCATCGGGCGGGCATTCCCGATGTGGATCAGGTTGTACACCGTAGGCCCGCACACATACATGCGTACCTTTCCCTCCTCGATCGGGACAAATTCCTCTTTCCTGCCGGATAATGTGTTATAGATTTTCATGGTCTGTGTTCTCCTTTTTATGTGCTGTAATGATCGTATAACTATGCGCGTTTACCGTTATGATGCAGCTCTCTGCAGTTGCATACCAGTTTTTTCCACACCGCTCTATCCTCGTATCTTTTTCCAGGATACGCGCTTTGCACCATTGTATAACATCATCTGTTTCAATCTGCAGATTCTTTTTTATGCGTTCTATTCCCATCTGCGTCGTATGAAGTTTCTCAATATTTTCAAGTAACATATTCATCCTGCTCTACTCCTCCGGAAATTCACGCCGCAGCTTCCGCATCTCCTCCTCCAGCTTTAACAGATGATTGGTCAGTTCTGCGTTGGCCTTTTTCAATCCCGCAATATCCTCCTGCACCGGATCCGGAAGATCCACCTGGTTCAGTTCCTCCTGGGGGAAATTCTGCTTCTTCCGCTTCACCACATGTCCGGGAACGCCCACCACCGTGGAGCCAGGCGGCACCTCTTCCAGCACCACGCTCCCTGCGCCGATCTTCGAGTTATCGCCGATCTTAAAAGATCCCAGCACTTTGGCGCCTGCGCTGATCATCACATTATTGCCGATGGTCGGATGGCGTTTTCCCTGTTCCTTTCCGGTACCGCCTAAAGTCACCCCCTGATAGAGCGTCACGTTATCTCCCAGTATGGCGGTCTCACCGATGATCACGCCATTGCCGTGGTCGATAAACAGTCCTTTTCCGATGGTGGCGCCGGGATGGATCTCAATACCGGTTTTCCGCACTCCACGCTGAGACACCCATCTGGCAAGGAAATAATGTCTTTTTATGTACAGCTTATGGGCCAGCCGGTAATGCAGCATCACTTTAAAACTGGGATACAAAAGTACTTCCCAGTTGCTGTGAATCGCCGGATCCCGCTCCCGTATGATTCTGATCTCTTCCTGAATGTTTCTGATAAACCCCATAATGCGCGTTCCTTCCGAAAGATATGCCGTTCTCTATATTATATTTCAAATCGATCAAATGTGCATCTGTTTCTTCCTGTTTTACTATTTTTATTGCATCCGCCTCTCATGACTCTCAAATGAATTTTTGAAGTCTTCGGATTTTAAACAGGCAAATGCCCGCTGATAGTCAAAGCCATATTCTTTCAGTACCTTATAAGCAAACAGCAGACCGGTATGACTCTCCCTGCTTAACTTTTTGGTCAGTAAAAGAGTATCCTCCATTTTATTTACTCCCCGCGTTTCGGACACCCGGCACACTCCCCGCACCCGGAAACGTTCTCCGCGTGCAGCTCCATGGGCGTCGTCAGAAGGCAGACCGCTTGGGCGGCAATGCCCTCTCCCCTTCCAGTAAAGCCAAGCCCCTCCTCTGTGGTCGCCTTCACGCTGACCTGCATCAGTTCAAGCCCCAGCGCCGCCGCGATATTTTCCCGCATTTTGTCGATATGAGGACGCATTTTCGGCGCCTGGGCAATGATCGTGGCATCGATATTTTCAATTAGAAACGTATGCTCCTCCAGAAGTCCGCCCACCTTCTTCAAAAGTTCCAATGAAGAGATGCCGCGGTATTCTTCCTCCGTATCCGGGAAATGCTTTCCGATATCTCCAAGAGCCGCCGCCCCCAGCAAAGCATCCATGATTGCATGTAACAGCACGTCCGCATCGGAATGCCCGAGAAGTCCTTTCTCATAGGGAATCTCTACGCCGCCTATGATACATTTTCTGTGTTCCACAAGTCTGTGGACATCGTAGCCTGTTCCTATTCTCATACGTTTCACCTCTTATCCCGTCTGCTCTATCCTGCTCCACGTAATCGTCCGTTATCATCTCCCGCTATGCCAGCCGCTGCGACTTGTAACGATCTGTTCAGCGTTTCTGATCCCGTCTCACATCTTTCCGGCTGTCTCTGACTTTCTGTCAGCTTTCTTTATTCTCTCCCGATGCAGCCGCCTGCCCTGCTCTCCTGCGTCTTCTTCTGTAACCGCCGCCTGTCTTTTTCATTTCCCTCTCGGGTTTCTCCGATTTTCTGTGGCGCTCCTGCTCTCTGCCGCCCTCGCTCTCATACCCTTTTTTTCTTCCCATCAGGGCAAACTTCCTGCCGCCCCTGTGACAATCATCACAGACTGTGAATCCATAACCGAAAGGCAGCGGCTTTCCGCAGTATTTACACTTCTGAATATAATCCTTTTTGTTGCCTACCAGATACCGCATAATCGTATCTTCTGTTTTTTCCCGCTCTCTTGCAAGACGCTCTGCGTCCATCTCCTTGCCCAGCCTTGTGGAAAACTGATGATAAAGATCCAACATCTTGTAAAACGTCTCATAGCGCATCAATCCTTTATCAGTACACATGGAGAGCGCCGGAAAATGTAAGGACACATCTGCCGTATAAGTCTCACAGTAATACAGCCAAAGATCCACAATATCCCTGTTTTTGATATCAATGGAACAGGTTAACATCCGATATAACGTCCGCTTGTCATCGAAACCGTCGATATCCTTCCGCTCCCTGTAGGCCCGCTCATACAGAAACAGCATCTCATCGATACTGACCTTCTCAAAGGGCGGCGACGGTTCCACAGACTTCCATACTTTCAAAATCGTATCCAGAGGATCCTCCATATCGAGCAGCACATGGGGAAATCCCAGGCTCACCCTGTTTATAGGTTCCTCCTCCTTCGCGTAACGCTCTTTGATATATTCTAACTCTTCTTCTCCCACCGCATTCACATAACCGGTCTCATAGATGCCATAGCGGCCGGCGCGCCCGGAGATCTGCTTGATTTCCGGCACTTCCAGCTTCCGCTTCTGATGACCGTCATATTTCTCGATCTGTACAAAAACGATCCGTCTCACAGGAAGATTTAACCCCATGCCGATGGCGTCCGTGGATACCACCACCTTGCTCTGTTTCTCCGTAAACAGCTTGATCTGCCGTCTGCGGATCTCCGGCGGCAGGGAACCGTAGATCACGCTGGTGCGGATGCCCTCGCGCTCCAGACGCCCGGCGATATCCAGCACCGCCCGCTTTGTGAACAGAATTAACGCATCCCCCTCCTGCACATCCTCAGGAAAGCGGAAGGCTTCCTCCTCGCAGACCAGTTTCGTCATCCGCGCATAGTGATTGATCTCACTGCTGTCGCCGCATAAGGAGATCAGATGCGTCACTACATCCTGGGCTGCCGGGCTCATACAGACATGGATCTCCTTCGCTTTCACCCCCAGGATCGCCCTGGTCCAGGAGTGCCCCCTGTCCTCGTCCGCGATCATCTGTGCCTCGTCAATGACAGCAATGTCATACTCTTTTTCGATATCCAGCATCTCGATGGTGGAGGAGATCACACGGCTGTTTTCCTCAAAAATATACTCTTCCCCGGTGAGCATGCTGCAGGGAACCCCGGCCTCCATCATCCGCTCATACACTTCTAACGCCAGCAGCCTGAGAGGCCCCAGATAGGCTCCGTTTCGGGAAGTTTTCAGTCTCTCAAGGGCCTGATAGGTCTTTCCGCAGTTGGTTGGCCCCACATGCAGAATAAAATGCCGCTTCATAGCCAGAGCTTCCTGAAACTCCGTCTCCGGGTTCATGGGCACCATATCGATGATCTCACCCCGGATTCCCACGTCCGCATAGCTTCTGCATAACGCCTTGATCGTTCTGCGGCATATCTCAAAAGGAAGTTTCGTCCGCAGATACTCCAAAAATTTTCCGGTGACGATCTCCGCCTCGCTGTCGGTCAGTTCCGCCATATCCAGACGCACCAGTTCCGGCAGCACCAGATCCCTGATCTCCATCATCGCGATCTGGTTCTTCTCCCGAAACGCATAGTAGCTGACATTTCTGATCTGCCTGTGGTAATCTTCCAGCTTCGCTGTCTTTATTTTTGCCGAACCGGTTCTTTTTAATTCCTGAAAAAGGGATTTGATCCTCTTTTCGTAGCCGCTCTTCCCATCATTCTTTTTCTTTTTCAATTTCAGGGAACTGTCCCTGTACTGCGTAAAATAAAACTGTACCAGCTTGTCCTGTTGTACCATATGCTCCTGCTTTCCTTGTTTTGTCTGCCTTACAAAATGAACATGAACGCCGGATGCTCCGTGCTGCGCACTCTAACATCCGCCGCCGATATTCGTAATCCGAGCTATCGCTCTCCCTGCTCATATCATCCTGCCTGTCAGATGTCCATGAATCGGTGCATGCAAGCATGCCCTCTTCATGGCCGTCTGACAGGACATTCATCGTAAAAAAGCCTTGAATAACTTCAAGGCTTTACAGTAGCGAGAGAGAGACTTGAACTCTCAACCTCCCGGGTATGAACCGGACGCTCTAGCCAGTTGAGCCATCTCGCCATATTCATCAAATAAAATTTTCCTGTAAATGGGACCTATAGGGCTCGAACCTATGACCCTCTGCTTGTAAGGCAGATGCTCTCCCAGCTGAGCTAAGATCCCATTATGTTTTTATGGCAGCCAAATCATTCCAAATTATCTGACTGCCTTGCTAGTATACAATTAAATGGGGTTGCTTGTCAACAACTTTTTTTAAATTTTTACATCCTCTCCGGCGCAGAGAACCCAAGCAGGCCGATACACTCCTCCATCACCCGCAACGTCAGCGCCAGCAGTGCGATATAAGCGGACTTTTCCGCTTCATTCTCCTGCGTCAGGATCTTCGTCTCGTGATAGAAATGATTGAGCGCATTGGCCAGATCATACATGTAGGCGCAGACCTTGTGGGGCGCGGTCTCCAAATAAGCGTTTTCGATCATCGCGCCAAATCCGGCGACAGCTTTCATCAGTTCCTTTGCAGATTCATTTCCCGTGACGGCGATCTGTGTCTTTTCCGTCTTTCCGCCCTGCTCGCGGTACTTATTTAGAATGGATTTGATCCGCACCATCGTATAGAGCAGGTAGACGCCCGTGTTGCCCTCCGAGGAGGTAAATCTCTGAATATCAAAAATATAATCTTTGGATGCCTGATTGGAGAGATCTCCGTACTTCACGGCACTGAGCGCTACGATCTCCGCAGTCTTTTTCGCCTCTTCCACAGACATCTCCTTATTTTCGGAAATCTTACCAAGCATTTCCTTGTAGACTTCCTCCAAAAGGTACTCAAGCCGCATCACACCGCCCTCTCTGGTCTTAAAGGGCTTGCCGTCCTTGCCGTTCATGGTGCCGAATCCCAGGAATTTGAGTTCCGTCTCCGGCTTCACCAGCTTTGTCTTTCTGGCACAGCGAAACACCTGCTCAAAATACAGCTCCTGCCGCTTGTCCACCACATAGATCAGCTCGTCCGGCGCGATCTTCTCCATCCGCTCCTCGATGGTGGCGAGATCCGTCGTATTATAGAGCGCTGCGCCATCCGATTTTAAAATCATACAGGGCGGCACTTCCTTCGTATCGTCCTCCTTTACCACATCCACCACAAGAGCACCCTCACTCTCATGGGCATAGCCCTCTCTCTTCATATATTCCACCATGCCGGGGATCCGCCCCTGCACATCGGATTCTCCCTTCCAGAGATCGAACTCCACATTCAGACGGTCATAGTTTTTCCTCAGATCCTCCACGGATACCTGAATAATATGATCCCAGAGCGCACGGTATCCCCGCACACCATTTTGCAGCTTAAAAGTCGCCTCCATGGCTTTTTCCTTGTAGGCAGCGTCCTCCTTCGACTTTCCGCTGGCCATCGGGTAGATCTCCTCCAGCTCCGAGATCGTAAAGGGCGCCTCCTTCGGATACTCTCCGTCAAACTCCTCATCAAAATAGGGAAGTTCCGGCTTTCTCAGGGACAATTCATAGATGATCAGCCCCATCTGCAGCCCCCAGTCTCCCAGGTGAATGTCGCCGATCACTTCCGCTCCCGCGTAGCGGCAGATCCGCTTAATACTCTCTCCGATGATAGCGGAACGCAGATGCCCCACATGGAGCGGCTTCGCCACGTTCGGTCCGCCGTAATCTATGATAATTTTCTTTCCCTTCCCCGGTTCGCTCACCCCAAATTTCGAGGCCTCTCCCATTTCTTTCAGATAGTCCGCCAGAAACTCCTCTTTCACCTTCAGATTTAAAAAGCCTGGCGCGGCCGAAACTGCCTCTGAGAAAACAGCGCTCTCCTTTAATTTTTCCGCCACTTCCCCAGCGATCACGATCGGCGCCTTATGATATTTTTTTGCACCCGCCATAGCGCCGTTGCACTGATACTCGCACAGATCCGGCCTGTTGGACACCGTCACCCGGCCCAGTTCTTCCTCATAGCCCGCCTCCGCAAAAGCCTTTTTCACTTCTTCCGATATAAGGTCCAGTAATTTTTTCATTGTTTCTCCTCGTTTTCAGTCTTATTGCGCACGCATTCACCCTGTTGTTAAACAGCAAACCCCTGAAACGGTTTTTACAGGTATTTCCTGGACGCCTCCGCTGTGAGATTATACTGTTCCTGAATTTCAGCCAGAATCGTCTGGGCGGGAACACCCAGATTTTTCAGGATAGAAACGGTGCCTTCAATGCCCTTTTCTATTCCTTTTTCTATTCCTTTTTCTATTCCTTCCTCTATTCCTTCATTTCTTATCGTCTTCGCTTCGTACTCCAACACTCTGCCACCCATAACAGATTTCACTCCTTCCCTGACAACACTATACTTTAGCGCTATATGTTCCAGTACTTTATTGGACATATCTAAAATCGTGCATCTTGTGTATTCACTGATCATTCCCTGAAGAAGCAATTCCTCCAGCCTGCCTTTGATCTGTTCGTACTCCTCCTGCAATGCCATAAGCTTTATTTTATCCTTTTCATACTCTTCAAATCGTCCTTCATGTGAAAAAATATAAAAGGGAATCAACAGCAATAATTTCTTATCAAAAATATCTTCTACCGTATATCTTCCGGCTTTCATCACCGGAATGTCATACTCCAGACTTCCGCCCGGTGCAACGATCCTGATTTTCAGTTTATCTGAGGTAGAATCATGATATCGCAAGAACAGTACCCCGGCTTGTGATTCTCACATCGCTCATCAGTCTTCTTCTCTTTCGTTATATTTTACCACTAATATCGATACTTTGAAACGGAAATTTTAAACTTTTTCCAGACAACAGCCATATGTTTCGCAACAGGTCTGATTTCAACAAAAAACTCCATGTCACAGACCTTCTGATTCCATCCATTATTTCCTGTCCACTTCTTCTTTTCTCTTTGAATATACACATCCGCAGTAATTCTGTCTGTAAAGTCCATACTCTTTCGATAACTCAATGGACCTCTGATATCCGCCCCGCTTCTTAAAGTCTGACGGCAGCCACCGGACGCCATATTCCTCCGCCAGTCTCCCGCCGATCTCATTCAACTTCGACGCATTTTTTAACGGGCTGATCGTCAGTGTTGTTGTAAAATAAGCAAACCCCTTTTCCTTTGCCAACTGCGCCGTCTTTCTCAGACGCAGCTCATAACACCGAAAGCATCTCTCACCGCCCTCAACACAATTCTCCAACCCTCCCGCCATCTCCAGAAAGCAGGCCGGCTCATAGTCTCCCTCTATGATATCGATCCTGTACAGCTTTCCTGCCTGTTCCTGCTTATCAGGCTTTTCCTGTCCGGTTCCCTCCCGGATACCGGATAAGCCGCCCTCTCTGCCCTTCTCCCATTTCTCCGCCTGCCTGTTGTAAACTTCTATCAGCCGCTTCTCCTCCTGCACCCGCTTTCGGTATTCTTCTTCCTCCGTTATATTAGGGTTATAATAAAATACGGTAATCCGAAAATATTTTCGTAAATATTCCATACAGTAACTGCTGCAGGGCGCACAACAGCTGTGAAGCAAAAGTTCCGGTACGTTTGATTTTTTGTTTTCAAGTGCGTTCAATATGCCTTCCAGTTCCTTTTGATAATTTCTGACTGCCTGCATGACCGTTCCTCTTCTTTCTCTTTCTTACATATAGCTTATGTGCGGTTTGCCTGCAAAGGCAAATTCCATAAACTAACGAACAGCCCTGCTGCAAAAGTTTAAAGATACTCCTGCCCTGTCTGTCCAAAATAATACTCTGAATCATATTCTCTCTAAATCCCGTGTAATTTTGACTGAAAAGTCAGATTTTTGAACCATCCGAAAATAAGAAACAGGGGCAGTAGGAATCGAACCCACATCGATGGTTTTGGAGACCACTGTTCTACCTTTGAACTATGCCCCTATCTATATACCAGCATATCTTTCCTGGCACGCAAATTATTATAACACACTGCCAGGCAACTCCGCAAGTACAATTTTCAAATCTTTTACCAACCAGGTAACAATATTTCGGCATCACTGTTACATCAACTAAACTGCCGCCTGATAACCATACCTGCCAACGCCACTGCCGCAAGCGCCCCGCACATTTTGCCGCCAATCAGTACTGCCAGCATCTCCGGCTCTGTGCCAAGCGTAAATCCCATATGTGCCGCAAACAGGCTTGCGCCGCTCACCAGAAACGCCCCCACCGCCACTTTTCCCTTTTCATCCATATCCCGATACAGCGAAAAAACCGGCATGGGACTCACAAATCCAAGCAACATCCCGGTCAGGCTCTCAGCCCGCATCCCGAACCGCTCCCCCAGCGAAGTAAAAGGCTTTTTCAGAACTCTGCAAAACATCTCCGCCATCGGCAGGCTTCCAAGCATCACAATCCCGATGGAAGCCACCACCTCCATCGCCTCCCCGATGGGCGCCATCCCGGGCACCGGATTCCATCCGCACAGATATTCTACCGCGGCAAGCGCCAATCCTGCCGTGACTAGAATCCGTATCCCCTCCGCCAGAGCGCAGAACCCTTTCACCATCTTATCCGGCATCTTCCACAGCCCCAAAAGAAGCAGAAGCGCCACCCCGAAAACAGGCAGATTCTGATGCAGGCACTCCTGTACTGACAGCCCGGCCAGAACACCGCCCACTATCAGTCCTGCCGGCATTGCCGTAAGTCCTATCATGATCCCCTTCGCAAAAAACTTTCTGTCCCCTTTCTCTATCATCCCCATGCCCACCGGAATCGTAAAAACCAGTGTACAGCCAAATACCGCAGAGACCAGGATCCCCGCAAAGCTCCCGAACTTTGCATCTGCAGCCAGTTCCTTCGCCAGCTGATACCCGCCCATATCAATAGCAAGCATACCGCCGAACATGGCCGGGTCCACCCCGATCATACGATAAAAAGGGACGATCACCCGTCCCAGTATATCTGCCAGCACAGGCGCCAGACAGATCATCCCCGTCATGGAAAGGGCTGTCGGGCCCAACAATTTAAATCCCTCTTCGAACTTCTCCCCGTAACCAAGTCTGTTCCCGAGGATCCTGTCAACACCTCCCAGAACAACGCCTGCCGCCATAATGATCATGATGATTCGATTCATCTTCCGTACATCCTTCTGCTTCTCTCTCAAACTCTATTTTATGGCTTCCCGCATAACCTGCGCTCAATCCCATTTTCCCCGGAACCGGCTGCTCCCGATAACATTCCGTATACATTTTGTCCCCGGTATCATGCGGATATCTTACCCTTCCTGTCCCATTTACGTACAACCCGATCTTTCCTGTCCTGCTTCTTAAATCTATACCCCCGGCACAGATCGTCTTTGCATGGTATCTTCGATCTCCCCCACCGTTCGCGGCGTTATCACAGATAAATTCTCACATCCATCTTCCGTCACAAGACAGTTATCCTCCAGTCGGAAACCGATGCCCCAATCCTCATGATAAATACCAATGTCCACACAGAAAACCATACCGGGAGCGATCACTTCCGGCGCTTTTACCGCATCATGCACATCAAAGCCCACATGATGGGCTCCGCCATGCCACATATAAGTTCCAATATTTTCAGGTTTATCAAGCACCCCGGCATCCACCAAAAGCCTTGCGTTAAAACGGCGGGCCTCCGCATCCACCTCTTTCATTGGCATCCCCGGCTTTATCATTTCAAACATATGGTTCGACGTCTGCAGCGCACACTCATATAACAGTCTCTGTCTGTCACTAAACTTTCCGTTGCAGGGCCATCCCCTGGACACATCGTTCATCAGATAATCCTTCTGCGCCCCCACGTCATTCAATACCATATCACCATCCATCGCCTGCCCTGTATAGCTGTAATAATGAATACAGAAATTATTTTTCCCGGCGGAAATAATGGAAGGAAAGGCCGGTCCCTGAGGCCCGTACTGCCCCAGCACATAATCAAAAACAGCCTTATACTGATACTCGTACATCCCCGGCTTTGAGGCCTTCATCATTGCCGTGATCCCCTCGCAGGTGATCTTCTCCGCTACTTTCATCGCCTCGATCTCGCAGGGCTGTTTGATGGTCCGCAGTTCCCTGATCAGTATATTGGCGTTTTCGATCTGCAGCCAGGGGTAATTGTCTCTGATCTGCCTAAGCAACAGGTGCGCAGGAGCATCTCTGTCTTCCGGCGCCTCCCTGTGGAGATCCAGATACAGGCGCCGGTAATTTCCCGATGCTGCAATTTTGTGAAATTCCCCCGCAAAATCTTCCACATAGCCTGTCTTCGCAATCCCGGAACGTTCTGCCGCCTCCTCCGGCCTGATCCTTGTCCCCGTCCAGCGCTCTTTTAACAGATCCGGCGGCAGCAGAAACACTTTCTCCTCCACCTGCCCCTCACTGTCCTTTTTCGCCAGAAGCACCAGCTCCTTACTGTCAAGGCCGGTCAAATACAGAAAATTCCTATCTGTATAAAAGGGATAAAACTCATCCGCCGTCTTTCTGACTTCTGTCCCGGAAAACAGTAAAAGCAGCGAGTTTTCCTTCATTTTTTTATATAATCTCTTCCGGTTTCCCTGATAAAATTCTCTCTTCATCTTATGCTTTCTCCTGTTTCGCCATGTACTATAGTCAACCATTCATTTTCTATATCCCTGTAATCAATCTCTATTTCATATCTATTTTTCAAAATATCAGATTTTTTCAAGACCAATTATTGTTCTAAATTCTCACCATATGGCGCAGAGTCTTCCGCCACCATCGCAGACTCCGTTCTCGGTTGAAAATCATAGACTGCAACTTTCGGCTTTATATTACTGCTCATCAACTCTGCCTGTTTAATTACAATATCAACAGCCCCCCTGGCTTTCTCGGGTGGATATTTATATTTTCTTAAAAGATGCTTCACTTGCGTCCTCATATAAGCACGAGCTGACTCCTTTTTATCCCAGTCTACAGTCCTGCTCCTGCGGATCAATTCCGTCAATTCCTGCGCCATTTCAATCAAAACCTTATCCTGCATTTTTCTAAGGACTTCCGGATCTGCAACCAACGCATCGTAAAAAGCCAGTTCTTCCGCAGACAATCCTTTTTCCTCCCCAGCCTTATACGCTTCTGTCATTTCTTTTGACAGGTTCAATAATTCCTCTATCACTTCTGCGCTGGTAATTAACCTGTTGTTGTACATTTTTAACACTTTCTGCATCTTCTCTGAAAAAAGTTTTGACTTCACGACTCCCGTCTTTGAAAATACACGAATATTATCCTCCAGCAATTTCCTCAACATCTCCGCAGCAATATTTTTGTGCTTCATCCTGCGGATTTTCTCCATATAATCCTCCGATAAAATCGAAATCTCCGGATTCTTTTTCCCTGCTTCCGCAAAGATATTGTAAACGCCGTCCTGCTCAATCGCCTGCTCCAGCAATTTCATAATCCTTGCATTTATTTCATTTGTCGTAATCCCGGCCCGTCCCGCAGTTTTACAGATTCCAGCCTTCACACATTTAAAAAACTCAATTTCCTGCTTTATTCTGGTATTAAGCATACTTCGGCAAAGCGTTTCCGCCTGACTAAGCGCCGTTGCCTCCCGTATAAAACTTTTCTGTTCATCCTCTTCCATGCCAAGAGCAAAATTAACCCCTTTTGCTATTGCAGAAAGGCGTACAAAATCTCGCTGACCAAAGAAATCAGAATAATCAAATCCATAAAACATATCCCGCATAACTTCCAGTTTCCTTAACGCTATAGACAGTGCCTGCCTCAGATCCGGGATTTTATCCTGGTCACGTTTTGTATACTGACTTAACGCACTCTTCAATTCTGCTGCCATACCTATGTAATCAACAATCAATCCTGCCTCTTTATCCTGATACACACGATTGACACGGGCAATCGCCTGCATCAGATTATGTCCCTTCATCGGCTTATCAATATACATAGTCGCCATAGAAGGTACATCAAAGCCCGTCAGCCACATATCCACCACAATCGCAATTTTAAACTCACTGACCTCATCCTTAAATTCCAGCATAAGTCCATCTCGATAAGCCTTATTTCCAATAATATCATGCCAGCTCTCATCATCCTGATTGCTGGATGTCAATACTACCTTCACTTTTTGTTCCCATTCCGGCCGCTTTTTCAAAATAATCCGGTACAAATTGATGGCAATCCGCCTGCTCATACATACAATCATCGCTTTTCCGGTAAGTACATACTGCCTATCCTCATAATGGGCAATCATGTCATCCGCCAAAAGATTCAGTCTTTCATTTGAACCTATAATCGCTTCAATAGTTGATAAGTCAGACTTTGATTTTTCAATAGCCCGCTCCGATGCTTCATCTGACATTTTATCATATTCTGCATCTATTTTTTTTAACAGTTCTTCATTCAGCTTTACCTTCGCAGTACGATTCTCATAATAAATCGGCACGGTCGCCCCATCCTCTACTGCCTGCGTCATATCATAAATATCAATATATTCTCCAAAAACTTCCACCGTTGATCTGTCATCAAAATCAACAGGCGTCCCGGTAAATCCGATAAATGTGGCGTTTGGCAAAGAATCTCTCATATATTTTGCCATGCCATACTTCCACTCACCGGTCTCCCTATCAAGCCTTCCGTCCAGGCCATATTGAGAACGATGCGCCTCATCTGCCATGAATATGATATTACTCCGCTCGCTCAATACTTCATTACTTTCCCCAAATTTCTGAATCGTAGTAAAAATAATGCCCCCGGCCTTTACCCGTAGCAGCTGTTTCAGATGTTCCCTGCTTTTTGCCTGCTTTGGTGTCTGACGCAGCAATAATTTAGAACTGGAACAAAACGTGTCAAAAAGCTGGTTATCCAAATCGTTTCTGTCCGTCAACACTACAATGGTAGGATTGTTAAATTCCGGATTGGTGACAATACAGCCTGTATAGAATACCATCGACAGACTCTTCCCACTACCCTGTGTATGCCACACCACCCCTACCTTCCGGCTGTGTTTCTCTAAAGCATTCCTTGTGCGCTCCGCCGCTTTTCTTACCGCAAAATACTGATGATATCCGGCGATGATTTTGATTGTCTTTCCTCTGCTATTCTGAAAAACAATAAAATTCCGTATCAGGTCTAAAAGTCTCGCTTTCGGAAATACACCATTTAAAAGAACTGAAAAATAATTGACTCCGCCTTCTTCCGGTTTTTCCCCATTTTCAGATTTCCACGCCATATACCGGGTAAAATCAGATGTAACAGTTCCCATACGAGTATCCAGGCCATCGCTTATCACATTAAAAGCGTTGTAATAAAACAAAGATGGAATGTCCATTTGGTAATTTTTCACCTGTTTATACGCATTTTCAACCGTCACTTCTTCACTCTTGATATTTTTCAGTTCAAACAGTACCAATGGAATTCCATTTACAAACAACAGAACATCCGGCCGTTTATTCTTATACTCAATTACGGTATATTGATTGACAACATGAAATTCATTTCTTTCTGGTTCTGCAAAATCAACCAGCTTCACCGTATAAGTACGCAGTTCTCCATTCACACGATAATTGGCGGGAACACCTTCTATCAAGTATTTATGAAAAGCAGCGTTCATATCTTCCAACTTAAGCATGCCAAGGTTCTTAATTGTTTTATAAGTTTCCTCCACGATATCCACAGTGATTTTTGGGTTAATTTTATACATGGCAGCCTCAAAGTAATCTCTCAAAATCACTTCATGGTAATCCCGGTCAATATCAGGGCCATAGAGATATTCATAACCATTCTCCTGTAACTGTGCAATCACTGCTTGTTCCAGAGTGTTTTCATTTATTGGCATGATATCACATCCTTCTTTCGTCTTTCTTTGCCATATGTCCTTTTTTCTGCTCTTGGTCATAATTCTGATACTTCACTCAGATATTCCTTTTGCATTTCTCTATATTGCTGCATAATAAGAAAATAGGCATTCGCATCAAGTGCTTCTTGATATAATTCTTCTGGTATCTTACAACGTAATTGTTTCTCTACTTTCTCTTGTATTATTTCTGACTTTGAAAGAGCAGTTGGCACTAGAACAATATCATGTCCTAATTTTTTCATTTGCTCTTTCAGATTTTTACAGCTTTCTTCCCATTCTTTTAATAATGCTCTTTTTTCTTCCGCTGACATAATACTATGCTCATCTCCTTACTCTTCTTTTTCCTCTTTTCGCTTTCTTTCTTCTTCTAATATTTCTTCTGCTCTCTGCAAGGCAAGCTCTGTTCCCAGTATTCTTAGAATATCTTCTGTTGTAATATGGTTATCATGAGTAATTCTTTCTACAACTACATCTACTCTTGTTTCTATATCTAACAACTGTTCATATCTATGTTGTGTAATCGTTACGGTCATATTTGTTTGCTTTGAATTTTCGATCTCTATCACGAATTAACCCTCCATCTCTTCCGCAATATTTATCCTCATAACAGATACTTCATAGGCAATACGCTCTTCTTTCTTTGCTTCCTCTGTTTCTTTCTTATATTCTCTGCTCTGCACTCTCCCTAAGAGAGCAATCTTTTCTCCCACTTCAAAGTTCCCTGCATGTCTGGCATTTCTGCCCCATGTGATGCAGGGAATATAATCAGATTTTCCATAAGGACGATTTACTGCTACTAATAAATCTGTGATTTCCCTTCCTAATGGAGTCTTTCGATAAACAGGAGGTTTACAAATATAGCCTTCCAGATAGATTTCATTTTTTTCTCTTTTTTCTGTGATCTCAAATTCTTTAGCAAATATGGATAGTAAAAGACGTGATTTTCCATTTTCGTGCTTGTTGTAAGACCGAAGCTGTCCCACTATGTTTACTGTTTTCCCGAACCATTCTTCTGTTAGATCAATTAATCTTTCTGATACCATGATAGGTACAAGATCTGCTTGACCGCTGAAACGATTAACCGACACGTTTAATAGATAGAACCCCTCTCCAAATACTTCATGATTGAATGTAAATTCGGAAATAACTTTTCCAACGATTGTTACTTGATTGTTTTCTTTTAATGACATCATATTTTTCCTTTCTTTTGTTTGATTACATACCGCTGAGGTTCAGCATTTAGACACATACGCGACTAAAAGTCGCGTATTTATTATTTGATTTAGTCTAGGACTTTTATAATTTTGTCCTTAATAGCCTTTTTCCCTTGCTCCA
>OFGC01000586.1_pt1 | contig 34320 bp, 29 predicted proteins | sample 1521691 | NCBI WGS metagenome assembly OFGC01 (sample SAMEA3504121, study PRJEB24116) | mouse gut metagenome | biome: mouse gut; feature: mouse-associated habitat; material: faeces | place: Denmark | collected 2011
GGATGGCGAGGGCCGAGTCGGGAGCCGATTCCATGACGGCCTCGGCGCGCTGCAGGCGCCGGGACTCGGGGCGGTCGCATGCGCCCATCATGCATATCAGCAGGGCTATGACTATGAATCCGGCTATCTTTTTCATCGGGGCTGAGAGGGACTATTCGTCGATGGAGTAGTTGAGGAAATCGCAGAGGGGCTTGAGGATGAGGAACATGTCGGCTACGCGGTCGGGCCACGAGGGGTCGAGGAAGAAGCGCTCGTCGCAGGGGTGGAACTTGCCGTAGTTGGTCATGCGGAGATAGAATTCCTGTGCGTGGCCGCGCGGCCAGCCTTTGGGGGCGGTCTTCAGCATGTCGCTGCACCACCCGGGATAGGTCAGGAGCATCTGCGGGGAGTTGACAATCTGCTCCCACTCCTCGATGTTGTCTATAATGGCGTGGCGCAGCTTGTTGAGGACGGGACGATCGACGCACCACAGGCCTCCATAAACGCCGGGATGGCGCTCGGCGAAGGGCGACATCTCGAGGTAGTAGCCGGCGCGCTCGCTCTTGCGGCCGAAGGGGCTGAAGGCGGCCGAGAAGAAGGTCTTGTAGGACGACTTGTCGGGGGAGAAGCGGATGTCGCGGTTAATGCGGTAGGCGGCAGTGCGGGCTGTCTGGGTGGCCATCGCGGGCTCCCAGAGAGTCATGCGGCGGATAATGCGGTCGATGTCCTCGGCCCAGAGGGCGCGGAGCTCGTCGTATTCGGCGCGGTTGGCCTGGAACCAGGCGCGGTCGTTGTTGGCCGCGAGGCGCCGCAGGAAATCGTAGAGGCGGCTGACGTAGTACATCGGGTTATTTTATATCCTCCCATTCGGCGTCGGTTATGCGTTCCTCGACGCGGACGGTGGTGTCGGAAGCCGACGAGGCGGAGGCGTCGGAGGTGCGGGAGGTGACTTCGGCGACTTCCTCCCATTCGACGTATTCGCCCTCGTCGCGGCTGACAACCTTGGCTTTGCGGCGGCGTGGAGCCGACCATCCGCCGGGACGGCGCTCCGCCTCGCGGCGGCGGGAGTCGTTGCGTGCCGAATCGAACGCCTCGCGATACTGACGGCGTACGTTACGCACGGTGCGGCCGACGCGAAACAGCGGAATTACAATGAAAAATATGAATAAAAAAAGTAGAAAGAGTAAAAATGCGGACATATCCTGTATGAGAGACTGATGATCCCAGAGGGCCTTAAACCTCTTTGCGGCCCACTGAGGAGACGAGAATGTAGAAAAGAATGGTCCATGCGAGACCACTGATTCCGTTGCTGATGACGAAAAGGAGGGCAGCGAGCAGGAGCATGTAGCGACGGAAATTCTCGCGGAAGCCGAAATTCTTGAATTTCAGGGAGAACATGCGCACTCCGCTGACCATCATGAGCGCCATCAGTATGATAACAACCGAGAGGATCCAGTTGTTGAAGGCCTCGGTGCGGTGGAGCCAGCCGACGAGCCCGATCCAGAAGATGGCGCAGGCCGGAATCGGGAGGCCTATGAAGCTGGTGGTCTGGCGTGTGTCGATGTTGAAGCGTGCCAGACGCAGGGCGCCCATGACGGGGATGACAAGCGCCACGAAAGCCCAGGGCGAAAGGGTGAGGGCGTCGCCGGTGTTGAAAAGATTGATTGTGTTGAACACGATCAGGGCCGGGGCAATGCCAAAGCTGACGAGGTCGGAGAGGGAGTCGAGCTCCTTGCCGAGGTCGGAATAGGCGTGGAGCAGACGGGCGGCGGCCCCGTCGCAGAAATCGAAGAGGGCAGCGGCGCCGATGCAGACGAACGCCCACTGGTAGCCGAGAAGGGCTCCGAATGTCTCGCTGTAGTGGAAAGCGAATATGCAGGCCATTACGCCCGAAAGGAGGTTGAGGCAGGTGATGGTGTTCGGTATGTTGGCTTTTATTCGATCAAGCATCTTCAGTTTATTTTGAGGGTTGTGCTTTCAGGGGCGCGAGCCGGGCCACTTCGGTTACGCCGCCTATGGTCTTGTCGCCGATGTTGACGAAAGTCTCGGTGTCAAGCGGGAGATATATATCGACCCTCGAGCCGAACTTTATGAAGCCGAGATGGTCCTCGATGTTGGCTTCCTCGCCGGGCTCGGCGTAGGTCACGATGCGGCGGGCCACGGCGCCGGCGATCTGGCGAACGAGGACGCGGCGGCCGCAGAGTGTGCGTATAAGGACGGTTGAACGCTCGTTTTCAGTGCTCGACTTCGGCAGATAGGCTGCCATGAAGCGGCCGGCGTGGTGGCGGACAAGCTCAACGGTGCCATCGACGGGAAACCAGTTGGCGTGGACGTTGAGAACCGACATGAAGACTGAGAGCTGGATTGTCTCGCACTTGAGCACTTCCGGCTCATAGACGCGCTCGAGGGCTACGACAGTGCCGTCAACCGACGAGACCACGACGCGCTCGCGGTTGCCGGTGAAGTTTCGGCGGGGCGAACGGAAAAAGTTAAGCACGAGCAGATAGAGCACGGCCGAGAGGGCTGTGAAGACAATGGAAATGACCTCGGGGCGGATGAATAACCACGCCAAGGCATTGATCACGGCCAACATAAAGAACAGAATTACGAGAATGTTGGTCCCTTCCCTATGTATCTTCACTTTCATTCGGGTATATTGAATTGCAAATTTAGCTGTTTTTTCCCAATAATGAATGACTAAACGGACTGAATTTTAGAAATTGCCCGGATTTCTGGTGAAATCCGGACAACATCAAGGCTTTATTTTTTAGCGGAAGCGGTCTTTTTCGGAGCGGCCGCTTTCTTGGCGGGAGTCTTTTTGGCAGCGGGCTTTTTGGACGGTTCCGGTTTTTCGTCGGTCTTCTTCACGGCCTTGGCGCGGGGCTTGCGTTCGGGAACGCGCCGCAGAACCATGGCGGAACGGGCCGGAATATAGAGCTTGAGCCATTCGACGCCCAGAGGCGAATAGAGCGGATCGTTGACGGTGAAGTGGACCACGGAGTCGTCGATGTTACCGTAGCCGCCGAATTCCTTGTCGTCGGAGGAAAGCACCACCTCATATTTTCCGGGAGGAGTCAGGATTCCATAGTCGGAGAAGGACTTGGAGGGATTGAAGTTATAGACAAACACAAGGTCGCCGCGTCCGTAGGCCAGAATCTGGTCGTCATCTTTCTCCCAGTATTTTCTGACGGGAAGCGCCTGGAAGTTATAGACTCCCGAAATGACTTCGATCATGGCGTTGTCGAAAGCGTTGAGCATTTCATATTTCAGCTCCTTGCGGTCAACCAGATCCCACTGGCGGCGGGCATACTTGTAGCTCCAGCCGTTGCCTTCGCGGGGAAAGTCGATCCATTCGGGATGTCCGAACTCGTTGCCCATGAAGTTGAGATAGCCACCGTTGATGGTGGAGGCGGTGACGAGACGTATCATCTTGTGGAGCGCCATTCCTCGGGCCACGGTCATGTCGTCGTCGCCCTTCATCATGTGCCAGTACATCTTGTCGTCGATGAGACGGAAGATCACCGTCTTGTCGCCCACGAGAGCCTGGTCGTGGCTTTCGACGTAGGAGATTGTCTTCTCGTCGGCGCGGCGGTTGGTCAGCTCCCAGAAAATCGAAGTCGGGTGCCAGTCCTCGTCTTTTTTCTCCTTGAGAGTCTTGATCCAGTAGTCGGGGATGCCCATGGCCATGCGGTAGTCGAAGCCGAGCCCTCCGTCCTTTACCGGAACGGCGAGGCCGGGCATGCCGCTCATCTCCTCGGCGATGGTGATGGCGTGGGAGTTGACCTGATGGATCAGGAGGTTGGCGAGGGAGAGATATGTGATGGCCGAGGTGTCCTCGTTGCCGTCGTAATAGTCGTCATATCCTCCGAAAGCCTGTCCGAGGCCGTGGTTGTAGTAGAGCATGGAGGTGACGCCGTCAAAGCGGAATCCGTCGAAGCGGTATTCCTCCAGCCAGTATTTGCAGTTGGAGAGGAGGAAGTGGAGCACCTCGTTCTTTCCGTAGTCGAAGCAGAGGGAGTCCCAGGCGGGATGTTCGCGGCGGCCGTCGCCGTAGAAATAGAGGTCATAGCTTCCGTCGAGGCGTCCGAGACCCTCGGCCTCGTTCTTGACGGCGTGGGAGTGGACAATATCCATGATGACGGCAATTCCGAGCCGGTGGGCCTCGTCGATGAGCTGCTTCAGCTCCTCTGGAGTGCCGAAGCGTGAAGAGGCCGCGAAGAAGTTGGAGACATGGTAGCCGAAGGATCCGTAGTAGGGATGTTCCTGGATGGCCATTATCTGGATGGCATTATAGCCGTCGGCGGCGATGCGGGGCAGAACGTTGACACGGAATTCATCGTAGGCTCCCACGCCTTCGCGCTCCTGGGCCATACCGATGTGGCATTCGTAGATGAGAAGCGGCTTTACGTCGGGCTTGAAATTATCGACCGTCCAGCTGTAGGGATGCTCGGGATCCCACACCTGGGCCGAGAACAGATGAGTCTTTTCGTCCTGAACAACGCGGGTGGCGTAGGCGGGTATTCGTTCGCCCTCGCCTCCGTTCCATTTCACCATCATCTTGTAATGGTCGCCGTGGTGCAGGCAATCGGCCGGAAGCGTCAGCTCCCACACTCCTGAGTCGGGCAACCGGCGCAGTTCGTAGCGTGCCATGGAATGCCAATCGGAGAAATCGCCGATAAGTGTTATGGCCGTGGCGTTCGGAGCCCATTCGCGGAACACCCATGTGCCGTCGGCATTGCGGTGAAGTCCGAAATAATTGTGAGCGTTGGCGAATTCGTCGAGAGAGCCGCCTTTTCCGGTGAGTTCCTTCAGTTTCCTGACCACGTCCTGATGACGGCCCTCGATGGCGTCGGCATGAGGCTCGAGCCAGGGGTCATTTTTGATCAGGGGGAGACGTGAGGGAGATTTTTTTGTTTTGGCCATGATGTTAGATATAGTAAAAATGATTGTTAGACTTCTTGAACTTTGAACCACAAACTTAATAAAAAACTTCCATCCCTCCAACCTTATCGTTCAAAATAAGCCCTCGTTTGCCGATTTTTGATTTTTTTGAGAATTATACATTGAAATTGGCATAAATGCCATTAACATATCAGTTGCCCTGCGTTGCCCGGCCAAGTCAAGAAAGAATCAGGTTATATTTGTCATCAAGAAAAAATATCGCTAAATTTGTCACATCATGAAAAAGACCCGGCTTTACGCATGCGCGGCGCTATTGCTCTGCGGTGCGACAGGAATCAATGCTGACGTTGTGATAGACATGGCGTCGGCCTACGGCATCAGGCCCGACAGAAAAGAGAACGTATCGCCCAAGGTGCAGCGCGCGCTGACCGACATAAAGAACCGCCATCGCGGCGAGAAAGTGACGCTGCAGTTCGCGCCGGGGCGCTATGACTTCCATCCGCGTGGCAGCATTCAGCGCGAGTATTACATCTCCAATCATGACCAGCCGAACCCGAAGTCTGTCGGCATAGCCATCGAGGACTGGGACAATGTCAGCATCTCGGCTCCCGGCGCCGATTTCGTGTTCCACGGACGGATGCTCCCGCTTGCCGTCGTGGAGTCGGAGAACTGCACTCTTGACGGTTTCAGCATCGACTTCGCCAATCCCCACATAACCCAGGTCGAGATCACCGCGAACAGCGAGACGGAAGGGATCACGTTCCGGACAGCTCCGTGGGTGAAATCGACAATCAACAAGAAGGGCGCCTTCGTGGCGTCGGGCGAAGGATGGGAACTCTCGCCCAACACGGGAATAGCCTTCGATCCGGCCACGCGCCATCTGATCTACCGCACGAGCGACCTGTGGTGTCCGCTCGACAGCGTGGTACGCGTCAGCGGCAAAGACCTTTACCGCGCTCCCAAGTGGAAGGACAGCCGTCTGCCCGCGGGGACGATAGTGGCCCTGCGCACATGGGACCGCCCCGCGCCCGGCATTTTCCTGAGCGAGAACCGTTCCACGGTCATAAAGGGCGTCAAGGTCCACTATGCCGAAGGAATGGGCCTTCTGGCGCAGCTCTGCGACGGGATAACGCTCGAAGGGTTCGGAGTGTGTCAGCGCGGCGACAACGATCCGCGTTATTTCACCACGCAGGCCGATGCCACGCATTTCTCGGGCTGCAAGGGAGTGATCCGCTCCTCGCGCGGCCTTTACGAGGGGATGATGGACGACGCCATAAATGTCCACGGGACCTATCTGAAAGTCACCGGCCGTCCCGACGCCAATACCCTTACCGCACGCTACATGCACGCCCAGAGCTACGGATTCAAATGGGGCGAGCCGGGCGACACGGTGCGCGTCATCAGCTCGCGCACGATGGAGAACGTGCCGGGCGAATACGTGATAGAGTCAATCTCCCCGGTCGGACAAGCGACTGTCGCCGGATGCAAGGATTTTCAGATCAGATTCACCTCCGCGCTGCCTCAGGAAGTCAGCGGATCGGAACCTTTCGGTCTGGAGAACCTCACGTGGAGCCCGGAAGTGTATTTCACCTACAACATAATCCGCAACAACCGCGCCCGCGGCTCGTTGTTCAGCACGCCGCGCCACACCGTGGTGGAGGACAATCTTTTCGACCACACTTCGGGGACCGCCGTCCTGCTCTGCGGCGACTGCATGGGTTGGTTCGAGACCGGCGCGTGCCACGACGTGACCATCCGCCGCAACCGTTTCGTCAACTCGCTGACCAACATGTTCCAGTTCACCGAGGCCATCATATCGATCTATCCCGAAATCCATGACCTGCAGTCGCAGCAGCAATATTTCCACTCGGGAATAACGATAGAGGATAACGAGTTCGTGACGTTCGACTCGCCGCTTCTCTATGCCAAATCAGTCGATGGCCTTCTGTTCAAGGGCAACCGCGTGCGCCACACCACCGATTTCAAGCCGTTTCATAAAAACCGCTTCAATTTCCGCTTTCAGCGCGCCCGCAACGTGACCATCGAGGAAAATGACTTCGGGGGCATCTCGCCCTCGGTCAGCTTCGAGTAAAAGCCCCGTAAGTCTGGAGGATAACAAAGGCCGGAGTCCATAAGGATTCCGGCCTTTACAAATAACATGTATGGAATATGTTACGGCTTATTCTTTGTTTTCGCGACGCGGTCCGCGATCACCACGGTCTCCACGGTCGCGACGCGGTCCGCGGTCATTGCGTTCGGGACGCTCGCGGCGTTCGCCACGGGGAGCACGCTCGCCGCGCGGTGCGCGTTCACGCTCCACATAGCCTTCGGGCTTCGGGAGAAGCGCGCGCATAGAGAGGCGGTATTTGCCGGTCTTCTTGTCGATTTCGATAAGCTTGACATTCACTTCGTCGCCTTCTTTCAGGCCGGAAGCGGCCATGTCGGGAAGACGATCCCAGGAGATTTCCGAAATGTGGAGAAGTCCGTCGCGGTTAGGCATGAACTCTACGAAAGCTCCGAAGTCGAGAATAGAGCGGACGGTGCCTTTGTAGGACTTGCCTTCTTCGGGAAGTTCCACTATAGCATTGATCATTTCGAGAGCGCGGTCGATCGACTCCTTGTTGGATGCCGCAACCTCGATGTAGCCGCCTTCCTCGATCTCGTCGATAGAAACGACAGCGCCGCTCTCTTCCTGAATGCCCTGGATGACTTTTCCGCCCGGGCCGATGACAGCGCCGATAAGCTCTTTCGGGATGAGCATGGTGACGATGCGCGGCACGTTGGGTTTGTAGTCCTCGCGGGGTGCGGGAATGGTCTCATTGATTATGTTGAGGATGTGGAGACGTCCTTCGCGGGCCTGGTTGAGAGCGTTCTCAAGAATCTCGTAGGAAAGGCCGTCGCACTTGATGTCCATCTGTGTGGCGGTGATACCGTCCTTTGTTCCGGTCACCTTGAAGTCCATGTCGCCGAGGTGATCCTCGTCACCGAGAATATCGGAGAGGATGGCATATTTCTCGCCGTCGGAGATGAGACCCATGGCGATACCGCTGACGGGCTTTTTCATCTTGACACCGGCATCGAGCAGAGCGAGCGTTCCGGCGCAGACAGTGGCCATCGACGACGAACCGTTGCTTTCGAGGATGTCGCTGACAATGCGGCAGACGTAGGGGAAATCATCGGGGAACATGCCTTTGAGGGCACGGTGGGCGAGATTTCCGTGACCGATCTCTCGACGGCCTACACCACGCACGGGACGGGCTTCGCCGGTTGAGAAGGGAGGGAAGTTATAGTGGAGGAGGAAACGTTCGCGGCCCTGGTTGAGCACATCGTCAACGATCTTCTCGTCAAGCTTGGTTCCGAGAGTGACGGTGGCCAGCGACTGGGTCTCGCCACGGGTGAAGACAGCCGAACCGTGAGGGCCGGGGATATAGTCAACCTCAGCCCAGATGGGGCGTATCTCTGTTGTCTTGCGGCCGTCGAGACGGATGCCTTCGTCGAGCACGCAGCGGCGCATGGCCTCTTTCTCTACGTCGTGGTAGTAGCGGCGAACCATCGGTTCTTTCTCTTCGCGTTCCTCTTCGGGAATTGTCTCGAGATATTCGTCAACGATAGCGGCGAACGAGTCGGCGCGCCAGTGCTTGTCGGCCGAACCGGTCTTTGCTATGGCGTATGCCTTGTCGTAGCATTTGTCATGGACATCCTTGCGGAGATCCTCGTCATTTGTCTCGTGGCAATATTCACGTTTGACAGTCTTACCGGCAGCCTCGGCAAGCTCGATCTGAGCCTTGCACTGCACCTTGATCGCATCATGGGCGGCTTTGAGCGCGTTGAGAAGATCGGTTTCCGAAACTTCCTTCATCTCGCCCTCGACCATCATGATATTGTCGTATGTGGCGCCGACCATGAGCTCCATGTCGGCCTCTTCGAGCTGCTTGAAAGTGGGATCGATGACAAATTCGCCGTTCACACGGGCCACACGCACTTCCGAGATAGGGCCGTTGAAGGGAATGTCGCTGACAGCGATTGCAGCCGAAGCGGCAAGTCCGGCCAGAGCGTCGGGCATATCCTCGCCGTCGGTGGAATAGAGAGTTATGTTTACGAAAGTGTCAGCGTGGTAATTGTCAGGGAAAAGCGGACGCAGAACACGGTCAACGAGTCTGGCAGTCAGTATTTCGTAATCCGAAGCGCGCCCCTCGCGTTTGAGGAATCCGCCGGGGAAACGTCCGAAAGAGGAGTATTTTTCCTTATATTCAACCTGTAGGGGCATGAAATCCACCCCCTCACCGGCCTCCTTGGCCGAAACAACTGTTGCGAGCAGCATTGTGTTGCCCATTCGCAACTCAACCGCTCCATCGGCTTGCTTGGCCAGTTTGCCTGTCTCCAGGGTGATTTCCCGGCCATCAGGCAGCGCGATGGTTTTCTTAATGGGATTTAACATTTTAATTTTTCTATTTGCAAATATTTCTCTTCTGGGAAAATCGCACAAAGTTAGCAAATTATTGTGAAAGATAAGCTACCCCGACAATATAATTTGCATATTTTTTCAAAATTCACACATCTATCACGCATATTTCAGCGTTATCAGAATAAATCAGAGATCAGAAAAGAGAATGTTTGGATACCGCATAACCCGTGACCCGCTGCGCGACCGGCCCTATAAAGTTGGGCTGGCGCTCAGTGGCGGCGGCGCCCGTGGCGTGGCGCACGCCGGAGCCATCAAAGCCATGCTTGAAGTAGGACTCAAGCCCGACATAATAGCCGGCGTCAGCGCCGGAGCCATTGTCGCGGTCCTTTATGCCTCGGGGATGTCGCCGGAAGAGATGGTCAGCATTTTCGCAAACGCCAAATTTTCCGATTTCTGCGAGTTCGCGGTTCCGAAGGACGGCTTTTTCCGCATGGACGGATTCAGAAAGCTGTTGAAAAAAGTCATCCCCTACACCAACATCGAGGATCTGCCGATGCCTACGGTTGTCACCGCAACCGACTTCGACCACGGCAAGCGCGTGGCTTTCGAGACGGGTCAGATCGCCGAACGCGTCAGCGCCTCATGCTCGATACCGATAGTGTTCAAGCCGGTCGAAATCGATGGAGTCAGATATGTTGACGGGGGCGTGCTCGACAACATGCCCGCATGGGCCATCAGGGAACGGTGCAAGTTTCTCGTCGGCATCAACTGTTCGCCCGCGCCGGCTGAAAGTTCGAAAAACAACATCGTCTCCATAGCGCTCCACGCCTACGAGCTCATGATGAAGAACAACTCGGCGGCTGACCAGTCGCTCTGCGACATGCTGATAACCACAGACCAGATAGCCGACTACAAGGTTTTTGACCTTCAGGGACTGCAACAGGTATTCGACACCGGCTACAACAACACCATGGCCTATTTCCGCGCACGCGGGATAGAACCGAAAAGCCAGCCGGCTGCCGACAGGTAGAACCGGACACTGCAAAATGACCGAGGGCGGACGCGATGTCCGTTATCGGACACTCATCAAGACAGACTCTCCATTGATTTCCAGCCGTTTATAAGTTTGGCACATTTTCTGCAAGAGTGATTGCGGAACAATGTCAACAGAAAAATGGACAGAAATCTTACAAAACAAGAGATCAACGCGCAGAAGCGCAAACAATTCATCAGAATAGGGATTCCGGCGGTCGCGGTCATAGCCGTGATCGCAGGCGCCATTATCTTTTCACGCGACTCGGTCAACCGCCGCGAGCTCAACATGGCGCTGACCGACCGCGGCACCATAGAGTCCTCAGTCACAGCCACCGGGAAAGTTGTCCCGGCCTTCGAACAGGCCATCACTTCACCCATAACGGCCCGCATAGTGGAAGTCTATTGCAACCCGGGCGACAGCCTCGAGGAAGGCACTCCCCTGCTGCTCCTCGACCTGCAGAGCACCCAGACCGAAGTTGACCGCCAGCAGGACCAGCGCCAGAAACAGGTGTACGAAATCGAACAGCAGCGCCTCGACAACGAAACCCGGCTGACCAGCCTCGAGATGCAGATACGCGTCAAGGAGATGGCCGTTGACCGCCTGAAGACCGAGGTTGCCAATGAAAAACGGCTCGACAGCATAGGCTCCGGCACCGGCGACCGCGTGCACGAGGCCGAACTCGCCTACCGCACGGGGCGGCTGGAACTCGAACAGCTCCGCAAGCAGCTCGCCAACGAGCGGAAGGCTCTCGCCGCAACCCTGAAGAGCCGCAATCTCGACCTCTCGATCTTCGACAAGAATTATTCAGAGCAACTGCGCACACTCGAGGACGCGCGCCTTCGCTCTCCGCGTGCGGCGGTGCTGACCTACATCAACAACAATGTAGGCGAACAGGTGCAGCAGGGTGAGAAGATCGCCGCCATCGCCGACCTGTCGCATTTCAGAATCGACGGTGAAATAGCCGAAACCCACGGCAAATATCTGACCCCCGGCGGCCGGGCCACAGTGCGTCTCTCGAAAGAGATCTATCCGGGCCGCGTCATCAACGTGACACCCGTCTCCTCGGGCGGCACCGTCAAATTCTCCGTCATGCTCGACAACGACACGTCGGATAAGCTGCGCTCCGGACTGTCAGTGGAAATCTTCGTCATAAAAGAGATGAAACCCGACGTGGTACGTCTGCCGATGGGCTCCTACTATACCGCCGGTCCGGGTGAATATGAGCTCTACGTCGAGGAGAGTCCGGGTGAACTGACCCGGCGCAAAGTCACTCTCGGCGACGCCAACTATGACTATGTGGAGGTCAAATCAGGCCTTCAGCCGGGCGAGAAAGTGGTCATCAGCAGCATGACCGACCGCAAAAAGAAGAAATACAAAATAAACGATTAAAAAACACAGAAATATGTCGATAATCAAAGTAAACGGAGTGGGCAAGCTCTACCGCACCAAGGAAATAGAGACCACAGCTCTTGAAAACGTGAATTTCACAATCGAAAAAGGTGAATTTGTCAGCATAATGGGACCGTCGGGATGCGGCAAATCGACACTGCTCAACATAGTGGGTCTTCTCGACAAACCGACCACAGGGACTGTCGAAGTGGCCGGAACCACCACCGAGGGGATGAAGGACGCCACCCTCGCCGCCTTCCGCAACGCAAACATAGGATTCATCTTCCAGAGCTTCCATCTGATTCCGTCGCTATCCGTCGCCGACAACGTCGAGCTGCCGCTGACCTACCGCAAGGGGGTGTCGGCCCGCGAACGCTCCGAAAAGGTCAGGGAAGTGCTTGAGAGCGTCGGACTGAGCCACCGCATGAAGCACTATCCCTCGCAGCTCTCCGGCGGTCAGTGTCAGCGCGTGGCCATAGCCCGCGCCATCATAGGCAATCCGGAAATAATCCTCGCCGATGAGCCTACGGGTAATCTGGACTCGAAGATGAGCGCCGAAATCATGGAGATTCTCCACCGCCTCAACCGCGAGGACGGACGCACAATCATGATGGTAACCCACAATGAGGCTCAGGCCGAAGAGACCGACCGCGTCATGCGCTTCTTCGACGGACGCCAGATATTTTAATAATACCCCAATCGAAAATCAATGAAATCCAACATCATACATCAGGCATTCTACGATCTGCGCCATCAGCCGGTAATCGGGACGGTGACAATGATCGGAACGGCGCTGTCGATATTCCTGATCATGATCATCGTCATGATGCACCGTATCGAAGTCAGTCCGTTCGCTCCGGAAAACAACCGCGACAGGCTACTCTACGGCCGAAACCTGCACATCACAGGGATCAATAAGCACAATGACTCGTCGGCGAGGCTTTCAGCCGCTCTGGCCAAGAGATTCTATGACAATCTCGCCAAGACCGAATGCACTACCATCATGACCAGCGACGCGGAGACGGTGGATGTCAGCGCTACCGGAAGCAAGACATTTCTCGCCTATTGCCACGCCACCGACCAGAACTTCTGGAAAATCTTCGACTACGAGTTCATAGCGGGCAAGCCCTACGACGAAGCCGCCGTGAAAGCCGGGCTGAAAGAAGCCGTGATAGCCGAGAGCGTAGCGAGGAAACTTTTCGGATCAGTCGATGTCATCGGCCGGGAGATTCTCATTCTGCAGACCCCCTACCGCATTGTCGGAGTGGTGGAAGACGCTTCTCCGCTTGCCAAAGCCTCTTTCGCGGAAGTGTTCTACCCCTACACTGTTGACGGCGGCAAAAAGTTCAACTGGGACGAAAACGGAGAATTCGGGCCGATGCAGGCGATAATCCTCGCCAATTCGCCTGACGATTTCGAGGCGATAACCGAAGAGGTGCGCGCCCGCATGAAAGTGTTTGACGGCGAATTGCGTCAGCGCGGCGACTCGCTTGTATATCACGGACAGCCCTACGTTCAGGAAGAATCAAATTACACCTCCGGCTCCAATCTGGACCCCACGGCCGACCATGAGAAGAAATTACGCTGGATACTCTACGGAATCCTCCTTCTGGTTCCGGCAATCAATCTGAGCAGCATGACCCAGAGCCGCCTGCGCCGCAGAGTTTCGGAGATCGGCGTGCGCCGCGCTTTCGGCTGCCGCCGCTCGCGGCTTATCCGCGACATCATAGCTGAGAATTTCCTCATCACCCTCCTTGGCGGCGTCGCCGGTCTGATTCTCTGCCTGATTTTCGGATATTTCTTTTCCGACATGATCTTCACCGATCTCAGTATCAACCGCGAGATAGATCTCTCGCTGAAACTGCTTATCGACTGGAAACTCTACGGCGCCGCTCTCGCGTTCTGCTTCCTTCTGAACATTCTCAGCAGCGGCATTCCGGCATGGCGCGCCTCGCGCATAAATCCTGTCGATGCCATCAACAGCCGAAACATATAATGAACTGATTTAAACTTATTTCAAAATGTTAATTCAGAACTGACGGAAACCTTCGGCTTTACCATTTCGGCAGGATTCCGACCGCTTTCTTCCCTTTTTTCAATCACAATGGAACCCCATTGCTCTTTCAAAAAGGTCGAAATCATCTCGGAATCATCCTCGAAATGTTAATTTGCAATAAATTTAAATCAGTTCAATGAACTAATCTTCGAAACGATGAAAAGAAAACTTCTGAAACAGATATCGACTGAATGGCGCTCCAATCTGTGGCTCGGCATAGAGCTTATGATCGTCAGCTCTATCCTCTTCTTCATATTCGACGCCACCTCCACCATAGTCAGGATCAAGAACACCTACATCGGAGTGGATATCACCAATGTCTATCGGCTGACGATAGGATGGAAAAACGAATCGAGTCCTACGTTCGAGACCCCTCAGCCGCAGGCGGGAGAAACGGAAGATGACGCCTGGAGGCGCTACAACCGCGACAATTACAATCTCAGACTGCAACAGATCCGCAAGCTCCCCGGAGTGATCAGCGCAGCCTCCGGCTCGACATCGCCCTACAACTACAATTTCAGCGGCAATCCCGTGCGGATAACGGGCAATGCGCCCGATTCGCTGAAAAATCAGGAGAATTACGTCAACACGTATTCCGTCGCTCCGGATTATCCCAAAGTATTCAACATCCGCGGCATAAACGGCGAAACGCCTGAAGAACTCAGCCGAATGCTCGAGGAGGGAAAAGTGTTGCTGACCTCCAACGCCGTCAATACGGCTAAAGCCGGACTTAAGCCCGAGGATCTGATCAACATGACCGCGAGCTTCGATCTGGACAGTGCCGGTCAGACCTACGTGATCGGAGCGATCATCGAACCTATTCGCCGCGCCGACTATGAAGTCGCATTCGCGGGCACTGTCCTGATGCGCGACGGGTATCTTTTCCGAAACGTTTATGTCAAGGTTAAAGAGGGTTACGATGAACAGTTCCTCAACGCCCTGACCGCTACGGACTCACCCCTGAATCACGGCAACAGCTACATTGTGGAGGCGAAACCGTTCAAGGAAATACGCGATAATCTCCACCGCAACGACGACGCGCAGCTCCGCAACATGATCATCTGCATGGGATTCCTGCTTCTGACCGTCTTTCTCGGGCTGCTCGGCACCTTCTGGTTCCGCACCCAGCAGCGCGTACGCGAGATCGCCATGCGCAAGGTTACCGGCGCCGGCAACCGGCAGATTTTCCGGCGCCTGATGGGCGAAGGTCTTATAATTCTGGCGATAGCTACCATTCCGGCCTTGGGTCTTGACGCGCTGCTCGTCCATTATGGCATACTGATGTACTCGCAGATAACGACCGACATCTGGGTTACACCCCTGACAGAAGCCGGTGTGGTATTCCTGCTGATGGCGCTGATGATTGTCGCCGGAATCTATTTCCCGGCAAGGAAAGCGATGAAAGTGGAACCGGCCGAAGTGCTCCGAGGCGAATAAGCATAAGCCATGACAAAGAAAATAACAGCAATCATACTAATCCTGTCGGCTTCCGCCGCCCTCCTTCACGCGGGGGCGGCCGGAACCGTCAGACCGATAACGCTCGACGAGGCGATGGCCCGCGCCCGGGCCCGCAGTGTCAACGCGTCGGTGGCGCTCGACCGTCTGCGCTCGGCCTACTGGGAATACCGCACCTACCGCGCCGAGCTTCTGCCCGAAGTCAGCTTCACCGCAACCACTCCGGCCTACTACAAGCAATACACCCCCTATCAGAACCCGGACGGCACCTACAGCTTTGTCCGCAGCAACTACATGCAGATCAACGGGGAGATCTCCGTGAGCCAGAACATCTGGCTGACCGGCGGAAAACTGTCGCTGAACACTTCGCTCGACTATCTTCGTCAGCTCGACGGTGACAAGACCAACCGCTTCATGGCGATCCCCGTGGCACTCACTCTGAATCAGCCGATTTTCGGAGTCAACAGCATAAAGTGGGACCGGAAGATAGAGCCGGTGCGCTATTCCGAGGCGAAGGCGGAATTTCTGAGCGCCACTGAGGAAGTGGCCATGACCGCGATAAACTATTATTTCAATCTGCTGATGGCCCGCGAGAACGTGGCCATATCGCGACAGAATCTCGACAACGCCGTGAAGCTCCATGAGGTAGCCAAGGAGAAACGCGCCATGGGGCGCATCAGCGAGAACGACCTGCTGCAGATGGAGCTGAACGTCCTCGAGGCACGCTCGGCACTGACCAACGCCGAAAGCAATATGAAAGCCAACATGTTTCAGCTTCGCTCGTTTCTGGACTACGGCGAGGAGGAGGAACTGGAGCCGGAGGTGCCCGAAGATGTTCCGCAGATCGAGCTTACCTACAAGGACGCGCTCGAAAAAGCGCAGGCCTATAACAAATTCGCGAAGAACCTTGTCAGGCGCCAGCTCGAGGCCGATTACGCCATAGCGAAGGCCAAGGGCGACCTGCGGCAGATAGAGCTGTTCGCCCAGGTGGGTCTGACCGGCACAGGCAACGAACTGCGCCACGGCTACGAAGCCCTGAAAGCTAACCAGATAGTGGAGGTGGGCGTAAAGATACCATTGATCGACTGGGGTAAGCGTCGCGGCAAGGTAAGGGTTGCGGAAAGCAACCGCCGCGTTGTCGAGAACCGTCTGCGACAGGAGACGCAGGATTTCAACCAGGACCTGTTCATCCTCGTGGAACGCTTCAACAACCAGCAGCAACAACTCGACATAGCCCGCAGGGCCGACAGCATAGCGCGGCGCCGTTACTCCACCAACGTGGAGACGTTCCTCATCGGCAAAATCTCCACCCTCGACCTCAACGACTCGCAGGTCAAGAAGGACGAAGCGCGCCAGCAGCTGATCAACGAACTCTATCTTTTCTGGAACTACTATTACCAGCTCCGAAGCCTGACCCTCTGGAACTACGCCACCGGAACAGGAATTGACGCCGACATAGAAAAAATACTTAATGAACTGATTTAACGAATAAAAACATAACCATCAACCCAACGAATATTATGAAGAAAATAGTCAACATTATTCTAAGCGCGGCCGCGATAGCCGGCATAGTCACTCCGGCTGCCGCCTCCTCCAAAACCGAAGTCCGCGAGACCATAGAACTCGTCAGCGCTCTGGCGCGTACGGCCGATTTCAGGGAATACAAAATAAACCTCTATCCTGAATATACCGCCATGATCGATTCCGTCACGGCTCCCTACAAGAACCATCCGGCAGTCACGATGATTAAATCGCTGCGCGACAGCCTCGGTCTGGGCTATGACGCCGTGGCCGGTTTTGCCGGCGCGCTCGCCATCAAGGACGGAAACGTTGTTTTCAACCCGGAACTCGACTACAAGCCGATGATCGACCGCCGCTGGGGCGAGACGGGAGCTGAGGAACTCGTGCCGTTACTCAACGATTTCTACCACAAGACAAATTTCAACGAAGTCTATCGGAAAGGACAGCCGATCTATGAGAAAGCGATAGCGAACTTCAACAAGATGCTCGATGGCGTTGACATGAAATGGCTGTCGGATTACTATGGCAAGGAATTCACGGTACTGACCAATCTGAGCATGCTCAATGTAGGCAATTACGGTGTGACCCAACACTATCCCGACGGCAGGGAAGAAGCTCTCATGATCATAGGCCCGATAGTCCGTAAAGGAGAGCCGGACTACAGCGACTGCACGAGCCTCGTTGTCCACGAGTCATCCCACCCCATCACCAACCCGATAATAATGAAACATCTGAAGGATTTCAACAGCAACAGCGACTCGATAGCTTCCAGGTTCAACACAGAACTCAAGAATCAGGCATACGCCGGAGGTCAGACCGTGCTCTTCGAAACAATGGTCCGTCTGGCTGAGGTCCAGTATGCCAAAGCCCATGCCAAGACCGAGCGCGACTCGCTATTGCTGATGCTCAAGACCGTGGGCGACAAGTGCAACGGATTCCTTTTCCTTGAGGATTTCGCGAAAGCCACCGACCGCTACCAGGCGAACCGCGACAAATATCCCACACTGGATGATTTCATGCCCGAACTGGTGAAGCTTCACAACAGCCTTAATGTCGATTCGATCTGCAAGAATATCGAGAGCCGTCAGCCCAATTTCATAGGGAGCAACATCGAGGACAACGCCGTGCTGCCTGCTGGAGTGACTGAAATAACCGTCCGCTTCGACAAACCGATCCACATCGGTCAGGGGCTCGCTCCCTATCGCGCAGAAGGACGCGAATTCCCCAGGTCAAAAGACGGCAAGACCTCATGGAACAAGGAGAGGACCGAGTTCACCTACACCGTGACTCTCGAACCGGGCAAGAAATACGGCATCTCCTATCCGGGCGAATGGTTCAAGAGCGGCGAAGGCTATCCCACAAAAGGCTATTACATACTTCCTTTCGAGACCGCTCCCGAGGCCAAATAATTCCGAGGATTTTTCGTAAATTTGCAACATGAAGAGGATTCTGATAGTTGACGATGACCGGACGGTCAGGCTCTCGATGGGAGTCATGCTGCGCCACTGCGGTTTCGAGCCGGAGGCGGTCGATGGCGCGGAGGCGGCTTTGGCCTCCGTGCGCCGCGAAGCTCCGTCGCTGATTCTTATGGACATGAACTTCAGCGGGGCCACCACGGGTCAGGACGGTCTGGAACTGCTTCAGCGCGTCAGAATCCTATGCCCCGAAACTCCGGTGATTCTCATGACGGCCTGGGGAAGCATTCCGCTCGCCGTTGAGGGAATACGCTACGGCGCTTTCGATTTTCTGACCAAGCCGTGCAGCGGCCCGGTGCTTCTGCAGAGGATCGAGACCGCGCTGGCAATGGCCGAAAAAGGGACTTCGACGGCAGAGAAAGCCTTTGACCGGTCGGCCATCGTCGGGCGCAGCGCGGCACTTACGGAGATTCTCGACACCGTCAGGCGCATAGCCCCGACGGACGCGCCGGTACTCATCACCGGCGAAAACGGGACCGGCAAAGAACTTATAGCGAAGGCGATCCATGACAACAGCCGTCGCCGACAGGGGCCGTTCGTCATGGTCAACCTCGGCGGAATCTCACAATCGCTTTTCGAGAGCGAGATGTTCGGCCACACGAAAGGAGCCTTCACCGGAGCCGCGGGCGAACGCAAAGGCCGTTTCGAGCTTGCCGACAAGGGGACGATCTTTCTCGACGAGATAGGAGATCTCGATCTCAACTGCCAGGTGAAGATTCTGCGCGTACTGCAACAGCATACGTTCGAACCGCTCGGCGACAGCCGGACACGCACTGTGGATATCCGCGTTGTGTGCGCGACAAACGCCGATCTTCCGGCCATGTTGCGCGAACGCACATTCCGCGAAGATCTTTTCTACCGCATCAACGCCATCACGCTGCATCTTCCGCCTCTGCGCGAACGGCGCGAGGACATACCGCTGCTCATCAACCATTTCGCCCGACTGACGGAAACCGACCGGCGGCCGGAATTCTCGTCGGAAGCCATAGCGTATCTGACGCGCCTCCCCTATCCGGGCAACGTGCGCCAGCTGAAAAACATAGTCGAAAGGAGCATACTGATGTCGGAAGGAGCGGTAATCAGCCTCGACGACATTGAACGCGACACCCGCATGGGCCTCTCGGAGCCTAAACCGGAAACGGCGTCGGTCAACGGCATGACTCTCGAGGAGATGGAGCGCACGGCCATAGAGAACGCTCTGAAAAAACATTCGGGCAACATAACCAACGCCGCTCTCGAGCTCGGCATAACCCGCCAGGCGCTATACAGGAAGATCGAGAAATACGGACTTACGACGCAGACGAAATGAGGTGGCTGTTTTTCATAGTGACTTTGCTTACTCTGGCTGCGGGCATATCGCTGCCGTTCTACATCGCGTGGCCTTCCGTAGCCGTTCCCGAAGCCATTCTGCTTCTTCTGCTGATCTGTCTCATCATTCTCAGGATAACGACCATCAGGCCTCTCATGGCCGTCAGGACGGGAGTGTCACTGCTCAACGAACAGGATTTCAGCAGCCGCCTGACCCACGTCGGTCAGCGCGACGCCGACAGCATAGCGGCCACATTCAACCGGATGATCGAAACACTCAAGAACGAGCGCCTGAGGGTGATGGAACAGAACCATTTCCTCGACATGCTCATCAACGCGTCGCCGGCGGGAATCCTTGTAATGAACTATGACGGCACCGTCAGGACGGCCAATCCCGCTGCCCGGCGGATGCTCGGCACGCCCGACGTCACGGGGCATACGCTCGACGCTCTTCCGGGCGCTCTTGCCAAGGCGCTTGCCGGTCTCAGTCTCGGCGACGCCGTCACCGTAAGGTCGGACGACAACGGCATCTACCGCTGCACGCTGCTCAGTTTCCTTGACAGCGGCTTTCAGAGGCGCTTCATAATGATCGAGAGCCTGACCCGCGAAATCATGAAGGCGGAGCGCGAGGCCTACGGCAAAGTCATCCGCCAGATAGGTCACGAGGTCAACAATACGGTGGCCGGAATCATCCCGATGTTCGAGACAGTGGAGATGATCACAGATGACGAGGATCTGCGGACAGCCTCATCGAGCTGCCGCGAGCGCTGCGACTCGCTGTCGCGGTTCATCACACGCTATGCCGACGTTGTCCGGCTCCCCTCCCCCAGCTTGCGGCCCACTGATCTCGGATCGCTTTTCCGCTCTCTGATGCCTTTCATCGAGAGTCTTGCCGTGGGTCATGACATCGGATTCACTCTCAAGGTCGAAGAGGGTGCCACAGCGATGGCCGACTCGGTTCAGCTCGAACAGGTAGCGGTCAACGTAGTCAAAAACGCGATAGAGAGCATAGGCAAAAACGGGCATATCCTTATCCGCGTCACGGCGCATCCCGCCGGCTTCGAGATCACCGACAACGGCCCCGGCATAAGTCAGGAAATCTCGGCCAACCTGTTCTCGCCCTTCTTTTCGTCGAAAGAAGGAGGCCAGGGGATAGGGCTGACCCTCATAAGCGAGATTCTGCGGTCACACGGCTGCACCTTCAGCCTTCACACGTCGCCCGACGACCGGCTGACACGCTTCAGAGCCAACTTTCCCGAACAGGGTTAAATTTACATAATATTTATAAATTAACTGTTAATTTTGCATTACACTATCGCCCGGGGCCTCTGAAAACCGGCCTTCAGATTGCATATTACCAAATAATTGATTAACTTTGCCGTTGCAAAACCGCGTGACACGGAGGGGGCCCGAAGCTTCCTCCATTTTATTTACCCGAGCGCGAATAACCGAAACTCAGACAATGATAGACAAAACACTTATAGAGGAAACCGTCAGCAAAGCACTCGAAGGCACCGACTGCTTCCTCGTGGAAGTCAGCGAAACGCCTGACAACCGCATAACCGTAGAAATAGACTCGGACACGGGCGTCGATATCGACACCTGCGCCCGCGTTACCCGCGCCATAGAGGCGGCCGCCGACCGCGACGTCGAGGACTACGAACTTGAAGTAGGTTCGGCAGGTCTCACTTCGCCCCTGAAAGTCAAGCGTCAGTATGAGAAAAACATCGGAAACGACATGGAAGTGCTGACCCGCGACGGCCGCAAGATGACCGGCGTTCTGGAATCAGTGAGCCCCGACGGCGCAACATTCACCCTCGCGGTGACACGCAAGGTCAAAGAACCGGGAGAGAAACGCCCGGTGATGAAGACCGAAGCGATTGAACTCGCAGTCGCCGACTGCAAATATGTCAGATATTCAATAAAATTCAAATAACCCCCAACCAGAGACAAATCCAATTATGGCTAAGAAAGAGGAAGCTCCCAACATGGTGGAGCAGTTTGCCGAATTTAAAGAGCTGAAAAACATTGACAAGACCACGATGATAAGCGTGCTCGAGGAATCGTTCCGCAACGTACTTGCCAAGATGTTCGGAACCGACGAAAACCTCGACGTTATTCTCAACCCCGACAAAGGCGACGTGCAGATCTTCCAGAACCTGCAGGTTGTGGCCGACGGCGAAGTCAATGATCCCAACATGGAGATTGGTCTCACGGACGCCCGCGCCGAGGATGACCCCGACGTGGAGATTGGCGAGGACCACACCCGCGAAATCCACTTCGAGGATTTCGGACGCCGTGCGATCCTGAATCTTCGCCAGACCCTCCAGTCGAAAATCCTCGACCTTCAGAAAGAGGCGATCTACAATAAATTCAAGGAGCTCGAAGGAGAGCTCGTCAGCGGCGAGGTCTATCAGACATGGTCACGCGAGACCCTTCTTCTTGACGACGACAAGAACGAGCTTCTTCTCCCGAAGAGCGAATCTATTCCCGGCGACTTCTTCCGCAAGGGCGAGACAGTCAGAGCGGTCGTAGCCAACGTAGATAACAAGAACAACAACCCGAAGATCACCGTTTCGCGCACCAACGAGAACTTCCTGCGCCGTCTTTTCGAGCTGGAGGTTCCTGAGATCCATGACGGTCTGATCAACATACGCGCCGTAGCGCGCATCCCGGGCGAACGCGCCAAGATAGCCGTCGAGAGCTATGACGAGCGCATCGACCCGGTGGGAGCGTGTGTGGGCGTCAAAGGCTCGCGTATCCACGGAATTGTCCGCGAGCTGCGCAACGAGAACATCGACGTGATCAACTACACGGCCAACCCGTCGCTCTTCATCCAGCGCGCGCTCAGCCCGGCGAAAGTCTCTTCGATCCGTCTGGACGAGGAGGAGAAGAAAGCCGAGGTGTTCCTGCGCCCCGAAGAGGTGTCGCTGGCAATCGGCAAAGGCGGTCTGAACATCAAGCTTGCCTCTATGCTGACGGGTTATGTCATCGACGTCTATCGCGACACGGAGGAATCGTTTGAGGAAGACATCTACCTCGACGAGTTCAAGGACGAAATCGACAGCTGGATCATCGATCAGCTCAAGGAGATAGGCCTCGTGACAGCCAAGAGCGTCCTCAACGCTCCGCGCGAACTGCTGACGGACAAGGCCGATCTTGAAGAAGCGACCGTCGAGAACGTGCTCAACATTCTCCGCGCCGAGTTCGAGGAATAATACCTCACATCAGGACTCCCGCCGGGAGAACTCCGCGCCGGACGCGGACAACAGAAATCAGAAAGCGTTTAAAATCAATATATGGCGAAAACGAAAATAAGCAAAGCAGCAAAGGACTTCAACATTTCCATTGCCACACTGGTGGAGTTCCTGCAAAAAAAAGGAATCGAGGTTGAAAACCCCGAGAATCCCAACACACGCATCAACGAAACCGCTTACGAGCTGCTTGTGAAGGAATATGCCCCTGACCGCAAGCTCAAAAACCAAAGCGAGCTCATCTCCACCCAGCGCGCCAAAGTTCAGGAAAAACCAAAAGAGACACCGAAGGCGACCGACGAGGTGTATCGCACCAAAACGGCGTCGGCCGGCCCGAAAGTAATAGGCCGCATCGACCTTTCCACCGGAAAGCCGAAGCCCGCAGAACCTGTCAAGGAGGAGCAGCCGGCCGCCCCGGTGCAGGAAACGAAACCGGAAGCTCCCGTAAAGGCAGCTGAGGAACCCAAACCGGAAACGACACCCGCGCCTGTGAAAAAAGAGGAAAAGGCGGCTCCCGCAGTGGCCGAGAAGGAAGCACCCGCGCCTAAGAAGGCCGAGGAGAGCCCCAAAACGCCGGAAGCTCCCGCCGAAGTTCCCGAAAAGAAAGAGAAAGAAAAGAAACAGGAGGCTCCGGAAAAAACCGCTCCGGCAACCCCGGCGGCTCCCGCCCCCAAAGCGGAACCCAAAGCCGAGAAACCGGAAGAAAAGAGCGAACCTGCGAAAAATAATGATGAGACCGACAACTTCATCCCGACCAAGGTTACCGGCGGTCTGAACATAAATGTAGTCGGCAAAATCGACCTCTCGGCTCTGAACCAGACCACGCGTCCGAAAAAGAAGACGAAAGAGGAGAAACGCAACGAACGCCTGGCAGCGGCGCAGGCCAACGGCAACTCCCAGGGAGGCGACCGCAAAAAACGCCGCAGAATAGGCGGAAAAGAAAAAATAGACATCGAGAGCACCTCGAAACAGCCGGGTGGCTCCAACGGCCAGAACAATGGCGGCGGCCGCGGTGAACGCCCCCAGCGCGAACGCGGACGCAACCGTGAGCGCGAACGCCGTCCGATCCACACCGAAGTCAACGAGGAGGATGTGCAGAAGCAGGTGAAGGAAACGCTGGCACGCCTGACCAACAAAGACAAAGGTCAGAAGAAAGGCGCCAAATGGCGCAAGGAGAAGCGCGAAGCCAACGCCACCCGTGAGCGCGAGGCCTACGAAATGGAAAAGGCCGAAAGCAAACTTCTCAAACTGACCGAATTCGTGACCGTCAATGACCTCGCCTCGATGATGGATGTGCCTGTCAACAGCATCATCGCCACCTGTATGAGTCTGGGCGAGATGGTGTCGATCAACCAGCGCCTCGACGCGGAGACCATCAACATCGTAGCCGAGGAATTCGGCTTCCGCACGGAATATGTCAGCGCCGAAGTGGCCGAAGCGATCACGCAGGAGGAGGATTCGGAGGAGGATCTCATGGACCGTCCGCCCATCGTGACCGTCATGGGCCATGTCGATCACGGAAAGACATCGCTGCTCGACTATATCCGCAACGCCAACGTGATCGCCGGCGAGGCCGGAGGCATCACCCAGCATATCGGCGCCTACAACGTTAAACTTGCCGACGGACGCCACATCACGTTCCTCGATACTCCGGGTCACGAGGCCTTCACCGCCATGCGTGCCCGCGGAGCGAAAGTGACCGACCTCTGTATCATCATCGTGGCAGCCGACGACAACGTCATGCCCCAGACCAAGGAAGCCATCAACCACGCCACAGCGGCAGGTGTGCCTATCGTTTTCGCCATCAACAAGATAGACAAGCCGGCAGCTAATCCCGACAAGATCAAGGAAGAACTTGCGGCGATGAACTTCCTCGTAGAGGACTGGGGAGGAAAGTACCAGAGCCAGGACATCTCGGCCAAGAAGGGAATCGGCGTTGAAGAACTGATGGAGAAAGTGCTTCTCGAAGCCGAGCTTCTCGAACTGAAAGCCAACCCTCACCGCAAAGCTACAGGCTCGATCATAGAATCGTCGCTTGACAAGGGCCGCGGCTACGTTGCCACCGTACTCGTGCAGAACGGAACCCTGCGTCAGGGCGACATCATTCTTGCCGGAACTCACTACGGCAAAGTCCGCGCCATGTTCAACGAACGCAACCAGCGCATCAAGGAGGCAGGCCCCGCGGAACCGGCCCTCATCCTGGGCCTCAACGGCGCTCCGACCGCCGGCGACACCTTCAATGTTCTCGAGAGCGAACAGGAAGCACGCGAAATCGCCACGAAGCGCGAGCAGCTGCAGCGCGAACTCGGACTGCGTACCAAGAAGATGCTTACGCTCGAGGATATCGGCCGCCGCCGCGCCATAGGCAACTTCCAGGAGCTGAACGTGATTGTCAAGGGCGACGTCGATGGTTCGATCGAAGCGCTCTCCGACTCGCTCATCAAGCTTTCGACCGAAGAGATTCAGGTCAACGTGCTTCACAAGGCCGTCGGCGAGATCTCAGAGAGCGATGTGACTCTTGCCGCCGCGTCCGACGCCATCATCATCGGATTCCAGGTGCGTCCGTCGCAGGCCGCACGCCGTGAAGCAGAACGCGAGGGAGTGGAGATCCGCCTCTATTCCATCATCTATCAGGCCATCGAGGAGGTCAAGGACGCCATGGAAGGCATGCTTGCGCCCGAGGTCAAGGAAGAGGTCATCGGAACAGCCGAAGTCATGCAGACCTACCGCATATCGAAGGTGGGCACTGTTGCCGGCTGTCTGGTGCGCGAAGGCCGTCTGCGCCGCAGCGCGAAGGTGCGCGTGATCCGCGACGGTATCGTGCGCTACACCGGCGATCTGGGTTCGCTGAAACGCTTCAAGGACGATGTCAAGGAAGTGACCTCAGGCTATGACTGCGGTCTTAACATCGCGGGCTACAACGATATCCGCGAAGGCGACATCGTTGAATGCTTCGAAGAAGTGGAAGTAAAGAAAAGCCTCTGACAGGGCGCCGCGTCATAATGGCGACCGCCCACGTCAACATAGGATCCAATATAGGTGACCGCCGCGCTCAGATAGAGCTGGCGGTCACCCGCATTATGGAGCGGTTCGGAAGGTCCGTGCGACGGTCGGGCTATGTCGATTCGGCGCCGTGGGGTTATGACAGCCCCAACCGTTTTCTGAATCTCGGCGTGGCTCTCGAGACGGGGGATATGGAGCCGCTCGAGATACTGCAGCGTCTGCGCGAAGTGGAAGCCTCGATCAATCCCGCGTCGCACCGCACAGCCTCAGGAGAATATGCCGACCGCGTCATCGACATAGATCTAATAGCCGTTGACGACATGGTCCTGAACACGCCTGAGCTAACGCTGCCCCATCCGCGGATGCATCTGCGCGCCTTCGTACTGGAGCCACTTGCGGAGTTAGCCCCCGCCTGGCGCCATCCCCTGCTCCATCTCACTGCCCGTCAGCTCCGCGAATTGCTTGACTGACTGCGGGCGATAAATCACGCAAATGCCATAAAGAGCGCGGTTTATTTGGAATAATCCTTTCTTATTCATATTTTTGCGACAGAATCCAACGGTAATTTGCAGAATGGATAAGTTAGAAAAATTCGCGAGACTCATCTCGGACAAAAGGAGCGATATTCGCTTCGGCATCTACATTGTATCGCAAATAGCTATCATCGTAAAGGCAAAATATATGTTGGCCATTGTCAGCAGCCTCACGATTTTGGCCATTATGACATGCTGCTGCCAGATGTTCAGCATCCGTCACGAGAATCCGGAAGCCTCACTCTGCGTTGTTTTGCGAAAGAGTCTATACAGCATCGTTTTCACCACGGCCATGCTGGCAATATGGTTCCTGACCGCCTTCTATTCCGATAGCCCCGCAAATTCACAGTAATCCCAGGATTGGGAAGAGGGAGGACTGGTCTGACGATTCGGACAAGTCGGACGGGGCCAGGATTCACTGAGCACGGTCGGAAGCGCCTTTTACATCGCGAAGCGAGAGAGAGGATTAGACCGATTAGCCGAATTAGGCGAATTGGGGCGCGCGGTTTTCCAAAATTTCAAGGTTCTCTTTGCCATGATTGGTTCCGGGGGGAGGACGGGTCCGTGGGGGCATTTTTCCGGGGACTCCTTTTACATCGCAAAGCGATGTCCCTACAAGTGGGTGGCGAGTTCCGGGGGGAGGACGGGGTCTTTTTCCGGAGGAGGGGCGGTCATGGCGCCGCTTAGAAGAGCGGGACTGACGGGCAGTCTTCTGGTTCAGGGAGATAGATCTGATTTAGGATTGAGAGGTCGGGAGGGATGCCGAGCAGGACTTCCCTTTCGATCAGCTCTTCTTCGGGCGGTGGATCGGGGGGCCGGGCGAGGTCAAGGTTAGGCCACGGTCGGCTTGGGCGCCGGATCTCGTTGGTGAAGACGTTGACGCGGGTCTTGGGACGGTAGGTTCCGTGGACTACCAGCAGCGACTCTTCGCTCATTGACAGACACGGAATAACAGAGCGCCAGACGCGGGTCAGATGACGTCCACGACGGGGATAGGCGTCGCCGTCGAGAATAAGGGCCATGGGAAAGTTGAGACCACGGCAGTATTCGGGTGAACGGGCGGTGGATAAGATCGGCTGCCACTTGGGGTCGGGCAACGCCTTGCGCGACCGGTGGGGCAGAAGACGGTTCAGCTGCTTGCGGTTCTTGCCGACGATGCAGAAAGGGGCGCCGGGACGCACGACCGTTGCGAGCCAGCGGACATAGTTGACCAAAGCCTGCTTGAGGGCTTCCTTTTCGGCGTCGGAGTCGCAGAGATAGAGGCGCTGCGGCTTGCGCTGCGCGCGCTGACGCTCGAGAACGGAGATGGCTCGCCGGGCATCGCGGTGAAGCGGGTAGCCGAGCCAGCGCTCGAACTGAGCGGCCCAGTTGCGCTGCCCGACGGAGCGGGGACGGCATTTTATTTTCTTCGCGGTCAACATGCCGCAAAGTTAGGGAGGATTGGGAGGGAGAGGAAGTCTGTTTCTATTTTTGAGGGAAAAATTGGACGGGTCCGACATTTCGGACAGGTCAGACAGGGTCGGACGGGGCGGACAGGGCGGACGGGATTTTGAGAAGATGGAAGGGGGGAGGGGTCAGTCGAGGAGGTCAGGGCGGAGGCGGCGGGTGCGTTCGAGGGCCTGGTCGTAGCGCCACTGTGCTATGCGTGCCTCATGGCCCGAAAGAAGAATGGGGGGAACTTCCCAGCCTTTATAGTTGGCAGGACGTGAATAGACGGGAGGTGCGAGAAGATTGTCCTGAAACGAGTCGGACAGCGCGCTCTGTTCGTCGCCGAGCACTCCGGGAATCAGGCGGACTATGGCATCGGTTATGACCACGGCGGGAATCTCGCCTCCGGTCAGGACATAGTCGCCGATGGATATCTCGCGCGTTATCAGATGCTCGCGCACCCGATAGTCGATACCTTTATAGTGGCCGCAGAGAATTATGATGTTGTCGAGCAATGACATGGCGTTGGCCATGGGCTGGGTGAACTGTTCGCCGTCGGGGGAGGTGAAAATAACCTCGTCGTAGTCGCGCTCGGCTTTCAGGGCCGATATGCAGCGGTCGATCGGCTCGACCTGCATAACCATCCCCGCTTCACCCCCAAAAGGATAGTCATCGACCTTCCGGTGGCGGTTGGTCGTATAATCCCGCAGGTTGTGGATGTGTATTTCGGCGAGTCCTTTGTCGCAGGCGCGTTTGAGTATGGAGCATCCCAGAGGCGACTCGAGCATCTCGGGGAGAACGGTTATTATGTCAATTCTCATTTTTGGAGTAGTTTTCAAGTGATTGCTTCAGATTGTCTATCATCATGGCGCGGAGTTCGGCGGGAGCAAGAACGGTCAGTTCGGGACCGTGACTGAGAAGCTCCTGGACGAAATCGGGAGTCAGACGCAGATGGTATGTGAATATGGAGTATCGGTCATGGATCATCTCGCTCTGGGTATGATGGAGAGGCAAGGCGCGGAAATATTTCGCCTGGCGCGGAGTGGCGCGTATTATCACCTTCTTCGTCTCTCCACGGGTGAAGACTATTCCGAAAGAATCGCGGAAATATGCTTCGGCGTCGAAATCGGGGGGCATGACGAAACGGTCGGAAGTGACGGTGAGGGCGCTTATACGGTCAAGGGCGTAGGTCTTGATTGTCTTTTCGCGGACGTTCAGTCCGGTGATGTACCATCGGAGTTTGAAAATCTTCAGGAAATAGGGTTCGAGCCTGACAGGTTTAGGCACTCCGGTGCGTGAGAAGGGGCTGTAGTCGAACTCGATGGTTTTCTCCTCCTTCATGGCGGAAATGATGGGCGAAAGGAACTGGCGCGCCGAAGGTACCTCTTCGAGAAACACACGGTCGGCCACATCGCGCGCGTCGGTCAGGACATTGCTGAGAGATGCGGTGTTCAGCATCCAGTCGGTGACGCTCTCGGCATGCGGATCGCCGCCGTCGATATAATACTCGAACGTCGAAGGGTTACACTCTATGTCGATCTTGAAAAGCTCGGAGATAGCGTTGCGGTAGTTGTAGAACGTGCGGCGCGGCAGAGGATTCCCGTCGCTTACCGACGAATCCATCCACAAGCGGTTGAGCTCCTCGCGGGTTATGGCACCGTGGCGTCGGATCGTATCGACAATCCAGATATAGCGGTTAAAGAGATTCTTCGGCATAGGCGGGTGATGGTTTTAAAGAAAGAAGATGAAGACCTATAACGGTCACAAAAGCGTTTATCAGAAGCAGTTCAAAGCCGGTCTGATAGGCGAACAGCGAATCGAGAGCCCACTGTATCACCCATGACAGCACGGGAGCACAGAGGCAGACCCACGGGACGAAGCGGTCGTTGACACGGCGGCGGGTGAAAAGGCCATAGATGAAAAGGCCAAGAATCGGGCCGTAGGTATAGGAAGCGAGAGTATAGACGGCCGAGATGGCATCATCGGTACTCAGATGGTAAAAGGCAATAATTATCAGCCCCATAAGAGCCGACATTGCGAGATGGACCCGACGGCGCACAGCGGCAAGACGGCGCGGATCGCCTGAAAAACGACTCTCGCCGTCGAGAAGATCGATGGTGAAGGAAGTGGTCAGGGATGTCAGCGCCGAACCGGCAGCAGAATAAGCGGCCGATATCAGGCCGAGGACGAAAAGTATGCCCACGATGACGGGCATGGATGAATGGGAGGCCACGAGGCCGAAAAGCTCGTCGCTTTTGGCAGGCATTTCGGTAGCGGTCCGTTCGACGAATATAAGCAGCAACGTTCCGAGCATCAGGAAAAGACCGATGACAAAAAACTGCATGACGCCGCTGAATATCATGTTCTTGCGCGAAGAGGCGGAATCGCGGCAGGCCAGATTGCGCTGCATCATGTCCTGGTCGAGACCGTTGGTGGCTATCGCCATGAAAACCCCGGCTATGAACTGCTTCCAGAAATAGGAACCTTCCATAGGATTGTCGAAAAACCACATGCGTGCCGAAGAATGGGAGGCGATTGCCGAAGGGATGTCGGCAAAAGCTATTCCGCAGTAAGCGGCTATATAGACGATGCAGAGGATGACGGAAAGAATCAGGCATACGCTTTTGATGACGTCGGTCCAGATGAGTGTCTTTACTCCACCTCCGGCCGTGTAGAGCCAGATAAGCGATATGGTGACAATCACATTGACCTCGAATGGAATCCCAAGGGGCTTGCAGACGAGCACCTGCAGGACGGCGCAGACGACGAAAAACCTGACGGAAGCACCGAGAATCTTGGAGATGAAGAACATCCAGGCTCCCGAGCGGTAGCTTCCCTCGCCGAAACGCTGACGGAGATAGCCGTAGATGCTGACAAGGCGCCGCTTATAGAAAACGGGGACGAGCACAAGAGCAATAACTATATAGCCCACGATGAAACCAAGCACCATCTGGAGATAGGCATAGCCTTTGGCCGCGACCATTCCGGGGACGGATATGAAAGTAACGCCCGAGATGGAGGCTCCGATCATGGCGATGGCCACCAGAAACCATGGCATGCGCCGACCTCCGGTGAAGAAGGTCGAATTGTCGGCGTTGCGTGCTGCAAGACGCCCTACTCCGAGAAGCACGGAGAAATAGGCAACGATTGTAAGTATAACTGTCAGCGGTGTCATTTTTCGGGATATAAGAGATATGGCTTGCGGCGTGCGCGGAAAGCTTTTATGTCATCCTGCCAGAGGGCGCGGATTTCCGCCGCGCTTTTTCCTTCGCGGATCATCGGAGCTATGCGCCGATCGCCTATCAGAAGATTGAAAAAGGAGGTGAAGAACTTCGGCTGCAGCGCCGGAGGCATGCTGCGGTAAGCGTCAATGACATAGGAGAGATCGACTCCCCGGGCTATTATGGAATCATCGTCGAGAGCGCGCAGATCTTTTCCGTGGCAGAGACGGCCATTCAACGGCGGGTTCTTTGCGCCGGGCATGGAACGCGGCGTGAAGGAGAAGGGAGCGTTCTTCATGGAAGGATGTCCGTAGATTTCAAAGGGCATCTCCGTTCCGCGCCCGAGACTCATCACAGTCCCCTCGAAGTAGCAGGTCGAGGGGTAGAGGTAGATCGCTTTCATTGACTTCAGGTTGGGCGAAGGGTTGACGGGCAGGCGATAACGGGTAGAACGGGTGTAATCCGCGCATGGAATGACTGTCAGGTCAACCTTCTTTGCTGAAGGGAGCCAGCACTCGCCGTTGATCATCAGCGCCAGTTCGCCGAGAGTCATTCCGTGGGCCACGGGCACAGGCAACGCACCGACGCCCGATTTCAGGCTCATGTCGAGCACGGGCCCGTCAACCATCATGGCCACGGGATTGGGACGGTCAAGCACGATGAAACGTTTGCCGGAGCGCGCCGCGGCGTCCATCAGCTTCATCATGGTGACATAATAAGTGTAGTATCTGACGCCGACATCCTGCAGATCGCAGAGAATCACATCGAAGCGGTCCATTGTCTCAGGCGACGGCGAAGAATCCTTCCCGTTATAGAGCGATGCGATCAGTATGCCGGTCTTGGCATCGACTGAATTCTTCACGTGGGAACCGGCATCGGCATCGCCGCGGAAGCCATGTTCGGGAGAAAAGATGGCGGTGACATTCACTCCGTTGCGCAGGAGCATGTCGAGAGTGTGTTCCTTACCGCCGTTGACCAGCCCCGTGTGGTTGCTCAACAACGCCACCCGGGAGTCGCGGAGGAGAGGAAGATATTCCGGGAGCCTCTCGGCGCCGACCACAATCTCAGCCCGTGCCATGACGCAGCAGGATAGCAAAGCAAGAAATGTCAGGATTGATAATAATCTGTTCATTTTGCAAATTTAATCCACAGAATGGGCATGAACGCCTCCGCACAGGTTAAAAATATATAAAGCCACTCCCGGGACTCCACATCCGCTCCATATCCGAGAATCGCTCATGAAACCGCAAATCGCATGAAAGATATTCTTTTAGTGGTGATTTTTGCGTAACTTTGTGGAAAATTTGTAATTACCGATCCCATGAAACGAATTGTCACATTTTTTGCCGCCGCCATGACGGTTGCCTTAGGGCTCAGTGCCGCCGACAACGGCGGGATCAGCCCGCAGATGATGGAGCGACTCCGCGCCAACTACACGAACGCTCCGGCCGACCGCGCCCTGCGCAACGCCCTCAACGCCACTTCCATCGACAAGCTTGCCGCCAACGCGGAAGCGCGTCCCGCCAACACCGACCACATGACCTACCGCGTCAAGAGCCGCGGCATCACCGACCAGAAATCGTCGGGCCGCTGCTGGCTTTTCACGGGACTTAACGTGCTGCGCTCACAGATGATGGCCAAAAACAATCTCGGCGAGCTGAAGCTCTCACAGAACTACAACTTCTTCTATGACCAGCTCGAGAAAGCCAATCTTTTCCTTCAGGCCATAATCGAGACAGCCAAAGAGCCGATGGATAGCCGCCGGGTTGAATGGCTTTTCAAGAATCCGCTGAGCGACGGGGGGCAATACACAGGCCTGAGCGACAACATAACGAAATATGGCGTGGTTCCCGCAGAAATAATGCCGGAGACCTTCAGCTCCAACAGCACGTCGCGCCTCAGCAACCTCGTCAGCCTGAAACTGCGCGAGGACGGTCTGAAACTGCGCTCCATGATAGCATCGGGCGCCAAGGCAAAACAGATCGACGAGACCCGTGAAAAAATGCTTGGCGAGATCTACCGCATGCTCGCGCTGACCCTCGGCGTTCCCCCCACACAGTTCACATGGACACGCCGCGACGCCAAAGGAAACACCGTTGATACGCGCACCTACACGCCTCAGGAATTCTACCGCGAATATGCAGGCAACAACCTGAAGGACGACTATGTCATGCTGATGAATGACCCGACGCGTCCCTATCACGCTCTCTACGAGATAGACCTGGACCGCCACGCCTACGACGGCCAGAACTGGACATACATCAATCTTCCGATGGAAGAGATAAAGGAGATGGCCATAGCGTCGCTGAAGGACAGCACCATGATGTATTTCTCATGTGACGTCGGCAAATTCATCGACCGCGAAAAGGGCGTTCTTGACGTGGATAACTTCGATTACGAATCGCTTTTCGGCACCACCTTCGGGATGAACAAAGCCGACCGTATCCGCACGGGCGCCTCCGCCTCGTCACACGCCATGACCCTCGTGGGTGTTGATCTCGACAAGGCAGGCAAACCGCAGCGCTGGCTCATAGAGAACAGCTGGGGTCCCGGAGCTAACGGAGGCCATCTGATCATGACCGATCCGTGGATGGACGAATACATGTTCCGTCTGGTGGTGAACCGCAAATATGTACCGGCCAAGATCCTTGACATCCTCAAGCAGAAGCCTACAGTGCTTCCGGCCTGGGATCCGATGTTCGCTCCCGAGCATTGATCACGACTATCATAAAAAATAAGGCGCCTTTGAAGGGCGCCTTATTTTTATGGAATACGGAGTCAGATCCGTGTCACAGTCTCCTCGAGAGGCTTACGCGAGAAATGGTTGGGGAGCGGTCCTGCGCCATCGGCGGCGTAGCCGAGATCGAGCATCATCAGAATCTCCTCATTGTCGGGCAATCCGAGAGCGGCATGGAGCTTCTCGGGATCGAAACAGTTGAGCCAGCATGAATCGACGCCGGCGTCGGCAGCGGCGAGCATCAGATGGGTGGCGACTATAGAGGCGTCCTCTATGCCGGAACGGCGTTTTCCTCCGGGATAGATATAGACATTATCCTTGTCATAGGCCACGATCAGGACGAGCGGGGCTCCGTAGCGGTAGGGAGTGGCCTCGTCCACGCGGGCAAGAGCCTCGGGAGATGCGGCCACATAGATGCGTTGCTCCTGAAGATTCTTTGCCGTCGGGGCCAGACGTCCGGCCTGAAGGATATATTCAAGCTTTTCCTCTTCGAGGGGCTTGGAGGAGAACTTCTTGCAGGAATAACGTTTTTCAGCGAGTTCCAAAAATTTCATTTCTGTTGTATTAAGAGGTTGTTTAATAACAAATGTGAAGCCGGAGTGGATGGATTTTTGAACT
>OFGC01000602.1_pt1 | contig 33512 bp, 29 predicted proteins | sample 1521691 | NCBI WGS metagenome assembly OFGC01 (sample SAMEA3504121, study PRJEB24116) | mouse gut metagenome | biome: mouse gut; feature: mouse-associated habitat; material: faeces | place: Denmark | collected 2011
TGACTATTTACTCAAGGTTTTTAAGGAAAGTTAAATCTCATGCGCCAGCCCTGAGTATTTTTTATAATCCATTGGCTTGGAACCAGGAAAAAATCTCGGTATATGCCACAGCCTTTACATCGGCCGCTTCAAGCGGCACATCGACTTCGCCGTCATAGACCGTAAAAACAGTTACGTTGCCCCCCGTCTTCACGGAATCCGCGCCCATATTGTCGGAGGTCAGAACCAGTGTGGGAATCCTCAATTTGTTTTTCACAAGCGCATCCTTCGCAATGTCAACGGCCCGTTTCCATTCTCCTCCGTCATTTTCAAATATCTTGTTATACGAGAGGAAAGGACTGTTCATGACAGCCGCCGTAACATCCGTCCCCTCTTCGGCATACGCCTGCAGGAACAGAATAGCAGCCAAAGCGCCTGTCGCATGTCCCAGCACCACGATTCCCGATATTCCGTCGTTTTTCATGGCCTCCAGGCCTGCCCTGAGTCCGTCAAAATAATCCTCGAGTTCCCGCTGCTCGTAACGGGCTTCGCCGGGATGTTTCTTCCGTGTCATGGTGGAAACATCAACCGTATAGAAATCATACCCGTGACGGTTGAACATTTGCGCCATATCCTTCGGAAAACCGGCCTCCATCATGCCTGGCACATAAAGAAGACCTTTTGCCGAAGACTTCTGAGCGGTTTTACGCATGACCTTGCACTTCTTTCTCTCGGGGCGTTCATCGTTACTGTCAAATATCATCATGTCATAACCGTGATCCATAGGATCGTCAGGCATCCATTCTGCTGTTGACATTCTGTTTTCGTGTATCATTTCGACAAAGATTTTAGAATTTCATAAATATGTTCGGTACGTTTCTGGAGATCAGGCTGCAATATGGAGGCCTCATGCGGGTCAAACATACGCAGGTCGGCATAACGGTCTTCCCCGTTTATGAATGTTATGAGAGAGCCGTCAGGTGCCGGCGCATCTACAGTCAGTGGCTCGGGATCAGAGGGATTAAACCTGTAGATAGGCCAGTATCCTGCTTTCACTGCAAGCTTCTCCTCGACAATGCTGTGGCTCATTCCTGACCGTATGCCATGATTGATGCACGGACAGTATGCAATTACTATGGAGGGCCCCGGATAAGCTTCAGCCTCCATCAGAGCGTTGATGGTCTGCTGGAAATTGGCGCCGAGGGCCACAGAAGCCACATAAACGTTACCGTACGTCATCATCATCCGCCCGAGATCTTTTTTATAGGTCCGCTTTCCGTCGGCCGCATATTTCATCACTGCGCCCAACGGAGTGGCTTTTGACACATGACCGCCGGTATTGGAATAGCACTCCGTATCCATCACCAGTATGTTTATATCCACATTCTGGGCTACCACATGATCAAGGCCGGCGAAACCGATGTCGTATGCCCAACCGTCGCCACCGAGAGCCCACACTGATTTTTTGCCCGTGATATCGCCCGCAAAAACAATACGGTCAGTCAAAGGAGTTGCAGCGTGACCCTTTATGGCCTTTATCAGATTTTCGCCGGTGGTTCGGGATGCGGCAGCTGAATCAAAAGCGGCCAGCCATGCCTTAGCGGCGGTGACCACATCGACAGGAGTTGCAGGATCGGAAATCAAAGTCTCGACATCCGATTTAAGAGCGGCGCGCCGATAATCGACCGCCCGAGCCATACCGTAGCCGTATTCCGCGTTGTCCTCGAACAGCGAATTGGCCCACGCCGGTCCGCGACCTTCGCTATCAGTGCAATATGGATTGCTCGGATAACTTGCGCCCCAAATGGAAGAACAGCCCGTAGCATTGGCAATTATCATTCTGTCGCCGAACAACTGGGTGAGCAGCTTGACGTATGGCGTCTCGCCGCAACCCGCGCAAGCTCCCGAGAATTCCATCAATGGCTGCTGCAGCTGTGATCCGTTGACCGTGTCACGCCGCATCAGATTGTTTTTCAGGCTGACGTTATCACAAAGATATTCCAGCATCCTTTCCTCATAATCGAATACCCTGTCGATAGGCGTCATCTTCAAAGCATGTCCCGGACAAACAGTTGCACAGGATCCGCACCCCTGGCAATCGGCGGGATAAACCTGAATTCGGAATTTAAGTCCTTTAAGCGAAGGAGAATGTGCTTCGGCAAGAGTCATGCCCTCAGGAACGCCTGCGGCTTCCTGCGAGTCCAGGACAAAGGGACGGATGGAAGCATGAGGACATACGAGAGAACACTCGGTACACTGCACACATTTGTCGGCATTCCAGACCGGAACAGTTAAAGCAACCCTACGTTTCTCATAGGCTGCGGTCCCCATCGGGAGAGTGCCGTCGGGAGCGAAAGCCGAAACCGGAAGTCCGTCACCCAACAATTCAAGACATGGCTTCGCCACATCTTTAACGAACTCCGGCAAGACACGGTTCCCGACAACTTTTCGCCCGTCCGAAGCCGTAGCCCATGAGGAATCATAGGATATTTCTTTTATGGCTGCGATGGCCTGATCCATAACAGCGAGATTTTTATTCACAACATCTCCTCCTTCATGCATATATGCCTGCCTGACCTCATCTTTTAATTTTGCGACAGCGGTGTCGTAGGGAAGATGATCTGACATCAGATGAAGGAAAACCATTGACATTATCGTGTTGATTCTGACTCCAAGCCCTCCGGACATTGCAATAGAGTTGGCATCGATATTATAGAACCGGGCATGCTTTGCCGCTATGGCCCTTTTGAGCGACGCCGGAATCTTGGTTTCCATCTCTTCCGCGCTCCATGAAGAGTTGAGCACGAAGATACCACCTTGCTTCAGAGAGTCCAGCATTTTAAAGCGATTCACATACATGTCCTTGTTACAGCCGATGTAATCAGCCTCGACAATGGAGTATTCCGATCTTATTTCAGATGGGCCGTAGCGCAACTGTGAAATCGTATATCCGCCCGATTTTTTTGCGGAATACTTGAAATATGCCTGTGAGAAGCCGCCGGTAGAGTCAGCGATTATCGAAGCGAGCTGACGGGCTGCACCGACAGTTCCGTCCGATCCCATTCCATAGAAAATGACCTGTCTGACATCAGGCGCAGTGTCTATGAAATGTCCCGGATCCACCTCAAGCGAAAGATGGGTAACATCATCGTTGATTCCTACGGTAAACCGGCGTCGCGGACTCGGCTTTGACATTTCGTCATACACGGCTTTAACCATGACAGGACTGAATTCCTTGCTCGACAAACCGTATCGGCCTCCGATAACTTTCGCCGCGCGGCCCGCTTCCTGAAGCGCCGCCGCAACATCAAGGAAGAGAGGCTCTCCCGTTGCTCCGGGTTCCTTTGTCCGGTCAAGCACGGCCACGATCCCGGCCGTGGCCGGAATCAGGCCGACGATATCTTCTGCCGGGAAAGGCCGATATAGATGGACCCCTATCCCCCCTGCTTTGTATCCATGGGTATTCAGCCATTCCACAGTCTCCCTTATCACTTCTATCGACGAGCCCATGGAAATGATGACCCTGTCGGCATCGGGGGCGCCAAAATATTCCGCCACATGCAGAGGACGTCCGGTGAGATCGCTGACTTTTTTCATCGCTTCCTTCACAATGCCTGTCATGGCATCGTAATAGGGATTGCATGCCTCCCTGCACTGGAAATAGACCGATGCATCCTGAGATGTCCCTTTCACTACGGGATGTTCCGGATTCAATGCACGCTTACGGAATGCATCCACTTTTCCCCAATTCACCAAAGGACGCATATCCTCGTATGGAATGGGTGTGACGGTGGCTATTTCATTGGATGTACGCCATCCGTCAAAGAAATGCAGGACTGGGAGCGACCCTTCTATTGCCGCCAGATGCGAGACAAGCGCAAGATCCATTGTCTCCTGAACCGACGAAGAAGAAAGCATGACAAATCCCGTAGCGCGGCATGCCATCACATCCTGATGGTCTCCGAAAATGCTGAGCGCATGGGAAGCTACAGACCGGCATCCGACATGAAAAACTCCCGGCAACAGCTCGCCGGCGATCTTATACATATTTGGAATCATGAGCAACAGCCCCTGGGAAGAGGTGAATGTCGTTGCAAGCGATCCTGCGGAGAGCGCACCATGCGTGGCTCCGGCCGCACCAAGCTCGCTTTCCATCTCACATATCTCCATCGTGGATCCCATAAGGTTTTTTCGTCCCGCTATGGCCCATTTGTCAGCGGTGACTCCCATCGAGGCAACAGGTGTGATAGGATAAATGGTGGCTATCTCGCTGAGAGCGTAGGCTACGTAGGCAGCCGCTGTACAGCCGTCCATGTTTACACGTGTCGGTTCCTTTTTCATGCTTTTGGTGTCTGTATCCGAAAATCGCCTCCCGCCGCTAAATTCCTTGCGGCGGGAAGCAGACGTCAGATGATTTAATCAACAATAATCACATTTCTGAAATAGTCCTTGCATCATTAAAGGAAAGCATTGATGCACAGATCTGTGATCCATATCCAGAGAGGACAGAAGCCTATGAACAGAATCACGCTGAGTGTCAGGGAAGATGTACCCGTCGCCACATAAGTGTCATATTCGTCGGCAATGATGATGCCCGAAAATGCGGGGGGAAGAGCGCAGGCAACAACCAGCATCTTGAGGTTCAGAGGATCCATGTGGCAGAGAAGGCCAAGAAGGAGAACGAATGCCGGCATGATGATCATCTTCATTATGGAACCAAGGATGACCTGCCAGTTGATGCTGACCTTTATCGAAGAAAGGGTGATGCCGGCCGAGAATACGGCCATAGAAGCGTTGGCTTTAGCCATCAGATCAAAGGACGGACTCAGTTCTTTCGGCCAGGGAATGCCCACGAGAACCCAGACCACAGCCAGAATAGGCGCCCATGCAACAGGTTGCTTTAACGCTTTGATAACCGGGCCCCAGGCGCTCTCTTTTTTCCCTGTCGTAACGTTCTGTTTTTCCAGAGAGGCATTCATAAGGGAAAGTCCTACAGGAATACCGACAGCATTGACCACGATGCCGACAATAGCCACCACAAGAGCAACAGCGGGAGTAGTGCCGAAGATAGGCTCAAGCACGGCAAATCCGAGGAAGCCGATTGTCGGTGAACCGCTGATAAGAGCCGAAACCGCCGCGTCGGCGCCGGTGTTGGACTTGAACATGCGGAATACATAATAGACCAGCATGAAGCAGACCATAATACCCACGAGAGACACCAGCGACAATTTCAGGTCATGATAAAGCATTTCCCTGGTTGACTGCACAATCGATACGAACAATGCTGCAGGAAGGGCGAAGTCCAGGACGACCTTATTGAATTTTTTGGAATCTGCCCCGTCAAACGCTCCTTTTTTACCGGCTATGAAACCGGCAAGCATTATGACCACAATAGGGACAATAGCGTATAACAATATATGTTCCATAATAATGTCGAGAGAGGGATTAATTTAAGAAAGGGATGAGAAGAGAGGAGGAGAGGAGGAGCAAGAATGAAAGTTTCAGACAGTAAAGTCAATCAACGATGCCGGATTGAGATATCCGATATGGCCGCTTTCTTTTCCCGAATCAGCTGCAAGCTGCACGTCGATGAGCGCAGGTTTCTTCGATGCGATCGCCTCTGTCAGCGCTTTCTGGAGTTCATCCGGGGTAGTCACGTAACATGTCTGTGCTCCGAATGCCTCGCCGAGTTTATCGTAACGGGCCTTCACGTCAAGAGTTGTCGGAGCCGGATCGCCGTTGCCAGAGGGATTTACACCGATACCGTTGTAAATGCCGCCATTATTGAAAATAACCACAGTACATGGCAGATTGAAACGACAGATGGTTGAAAAATCCATTCCTGAGAAGCCGAACGCGCTGTCACCTTCGACAGCCACCACGCTTTTACCGGTGGCCACAGCGGCACCGACGGTAGAACCCATACCCATACCCATGATGGCCCAGGTGGCGCAATCTATGCGGTGACGGGGAAGGAACATATCTACTGCGTCACGAGTGTCGTCAAGTGTATTGGCGCCTTCATTGACAAGGATTACGTCGGGGTGCGACTCAAGCACTTTCTTAACTGCGCTCAAAGCGCTCCAATGGGTCATCGGGACGGTCTGTGGCGCGAGTCGTTCCATGAACTTGGCGTTTTTCTCCTTGGTCTGGGCCTGCAACGACGGAACCCATGTCGGATCCATGGCAAACTTATGGCCTTGTATCTTAGAAAGAATGGCGTCAAGCGAACTTTCAATATCGCCCACGACGGGAGCGGCAATCGGACGGTTGCAGTCTATCTCCTCGGGATCGATCTCGAGCTGAATGAATTTTCCGGCCGGGTTCCATTTGCCATGACCGCGGGAGAGCAGCCAGTTAAGGCGTGCGCCTATGAGCATGACCACATCGGCTTCTTCCATTATGGTTGAGCGGCATGAAAGAGCGCTCAGAGGGTGATTGTCAGGCATCAGGCCTTTGGCCATCGACATGGGATAGAAAGGAATGCCGGTAGTTTCGATCAGCTGCTTGATCTTGTCGTCAACCTGAGCGTAGGCGGCGCCTTTACCGAGAAGGATAGCCGGGCGTTTGGCTGAAGCAAGCATTTCGACAGCTCGGCTTACCGATTCGTCAGAAGGTATTACCGACGGGCAAAGATCAACTGGTTCGAAGAAAAGCTTATCGGCATCCGCCTTGTCCATAACCGCACCAAGGCACGGTTCGGTGACATCGAGATATACGCCGCCGGGACGGCCCGAAATGGCTGCACGGTATGCGCGGACAACAGCTGTAGGTATATCCTCCGGCTTGTTGACGCGATATGCGGCTTTTACAAGGCCCTTGGCAACATTCAGCTGATCCAGACCTTCGTAGGTGCCCTGTTCGAGGTCGATCGGTTCGCGCACACTCGAACCTGAGATCTGAATCATAGGATAACAGTTGACAGTGGCGTTTGTAGTTGCTGTCAGACCGTTCATGAAACCGAGCGAGGAAACAGTCAGCAGGACGCCGGGCTTCTTTGTCAGGTAACCGTGAGTGGCGGCAGCCATGCCTGCCTGCTGCTCATGACGGAAACCTACAAACCGGATTCCCTCTTTCTGCGCCATGTACGCGACTTCGGTCACAGGAATACCTACGAGACCGTAAATAACGTCAATGCCTATATTCTTGAGAGCCTTTGCCAGAATATACATTCCAGTCACCTGCTCAGGATACTGCGGCCCTTTAGGAGCCAGGGCTGAAGTAGTGGATGTATTGGACATATATACTTGAATTTTGTCGGGTTAGTTTTTGAAATAGTCGCGATCGCTTCTCCGAAGACTCACTCCGAAGAATGGTCGCGACAATCTGTTTTAACGTCTTATTTTTTTAACTTTTAATGACTGTCCCTTTTATTTTGCAGCGGGTTTAGGCATCGGCGCCGTTGTTCCGTTGGCAGCGAACGAGGCTATCTGTTCGGGGGTGTATCCCAAAGATGAAAGTATCTCGTCGTTGTTGCCGCCCAGAGTAGGACACGGGCCATAAGTCGGGGTGTAATTCGAGAGGGTGAAAGGACAGCCAACGGTTACAAATTCTCCGATCTTGCCTCCCTGATTGATTTTCACAAGAGAATTTCCGTCATAAAGACTTTCGTCGGTCATTATCTCTTTTGTTGACAATACCGGTCCTACAGGCACACCGGCCTTTGACAACATCTCCGTGACCTCAAACTTGTCTTTGGTTATGGTGAAAGTCTCGATACGTTTGTAGATTTCCTGTTTGTGACGGTCACGTGCATCGGCGGTATTGAAGTCAGGATTGGTAAGCCAGTCCTCGAATCCGAGAGCCTTGCAGGCGAGTTCGAATTCCTTGGCGCCACGCTGGAGAATCACATAGACATAATCGTTGGGGTCTGTCTCCCAGTTCTTGCATTTGTATGTCCAGCCGAGCACGCCTGAACCTTCCTGGTTTCCTGAACGGGGCACGAAATCGCCGAACTTCTCATTAGGATACTGGGGGAACTGGGTCAGATAGCCCAGTTTGTCAAGAGTCAGCTGGTCACGGGTCTTGATTCGGCAAAGATTAAGACATGCATTGTGCATCGACTGATAGACAAAAGTACCCTCTCCTGTATGGTTACGCTGCTGCAAAGCCGCAAGAAGACCGATCAGCAGATGCATACCTGTGTTGGAGTCGCCGAGAGCGGCACCGCTCTGAGTCGGGATATTATCGGGACCTGACCACCATCCGGTCGTTGAAGCTGCACCTGCCGTAACCTGTGCCACCGGCTCGTAGGCTTTCAGATCCTTGAAGCGCGAAGAAAGGGGGAACCCCTTGATGGTTCCATAAATACATCTTGGATTCAGTTTATGGACAACCTCCCAGCTGAAGCCGAGCTTATCCATGGCTCCCGGATGAAGATTTTCGACAAAAATATCGCATTCCTTGATAAGTTTGGTCAATATTTCCTTACCGTCGGGAGTAGCTGCGTCAAGAGACAGAGATTTCTTATCACTATTCAGCTGAAGGAAGTAGTAACTGGGTTCACCAGGCATAAACTGGAGCTCGTCGCGGGTCGCGTCACCGTGTCCCGGACGTTCTATTTTTATTACGTCGGCTCCGAGCCATGCTAACATCTGTGTACACGAAGGTCCGGACTGGACTGCTGTAAAGTCAACAACTTTAATGCCTTGAAGTGGTGCTGTATTCATAGTCTATATATTTTTTTGATAGTGATACTTTCTTATATCAGAACACCCGTTCAAAAAAAAAGTTTAAGTTTAACATCCCTGACTCTTTCAAATTTCCCCACATTGATTACTTTTGCATACTGAAATACCAATATTCCTGAAATGGACATAACCCGACGTAAGTTCTGCAGAGTGTCTTTTCTCGGTGCTCTCGGTTTGATTTTTATGCCACGCAAAGCACTTGCCTCTTCCGGAGACGAAACACGCCTCTCCGGGCGGTGTATCGTTGAAGTGCTCCGCTGCCAATGCTTTTCCGACCTGCAGGGTCGTTATCTCGACGATCCTGAAGCGGGCCCCTGTTCTCATTTTCACGTCGGGGATAAAATAGAAATAACGCCTGACAATCTTCAGGCGTTAAAAAAATCCGGCCGGATATGCCGACAGGCCTGGCACACCCTTGAGCCCTATATTATGGCCGCGCTCGCTGCGGGTTCTACATCGGAATGCGCTCCGGCCCAAAATATATCTCAGGCTATAGTCAGTTGTCCCGACGGAACGCGCCCCGTGATTTTCAAAGTCACCGCCGCATAATCCGCAACTTTCAGAACCTGCTGCTCATATCATATCTCAAACCCTACATTGTCGATATAGAAAGTCAGGCCTTCCGTTCCGACGTATGGTTCTCCACTTCCGGCGCTCATCTCCACGATCACGTGTGTAGGCTGCGCGTTGGCGTCCCAGCCCTCCTCTATGACAGGCACCATCTTGCCTTTGGAATTTCTCGCGTAGTAGGCATTGTTTTTTCCCCGCAGTCCGAGCCATCCCCAGCCTGCCTTACCTGAACAATCGCCATAGACAAGCGGAAGTCGGTGGCCGTTGACCCAATTTGACGCTCTGGTGAATTTCTCGCCGCCGGTGGCCACACGTTTGGCATGAATGTTTCCTTTTGCGTCTTCCCAACGGTGCTGCAACATCACGAATGCCACAGCTGCATCGCGGCCCGGCAAAGTCTTGGTGGAGCCGAAGCCCGAAGCCTTGGTCCGGGTATTGACATTCGGCATCTCGACACGATAGTCGAATACGAGGTTTTTCGGTTTTTTGGTATATGGTATCCCCATCTCCATTTTTGAATAGGGATTTGAGGTACTCGTTATAGGTTCTATCATCCGTCCGAGAAATATGGATCCGGCAACCATCACCTTCATATCTATTATCCCGAGCACTTTCACCTTTTCTATCTGTGAACAAAGTTTGGCGCACTTATTGGAGGCTGTTCCCCTCACGGCAGGATAGACCGCATTTGAACATTTCTCTACTCCTTTGACTTTCGCATATACATTGCTCGTCGCCCACGGGGAGCCGCCCAGCGGAGTGTAGGCCTTGTTGCCGTTCAGGGTCTGTGTAGGACCTATTTCATAAACTGTTTTCTGGCTTCCGCCTATGATGCCTGACTCTTTCAGGTGACGGGTCACCCAATTGTTGAAATTACCGTATTTGACTGGCTCGATCTCTGCCGAAGCGCCGAATGCGATGCCGAGTCCTAAAACCAGGGCCAATGTTTTTCTTAGTCTTTTCATGTCGCGTTCAATCTAATTCAAGCTGCAAAATTATAAATTAATTGATAAACGAATTCATAAAAGAGGTTGTTTATCCAAATCCAACTATAAATACATACAAAATGGCCATTTCAAGAAGTCTCGAAACGGCCATTGCCCTTAATGAGTTTAATCTTATAATTAATGTGTCTCAGGTGTTGTCTCTATGACAAGATCGTCGAGAGCGACATAAGTCGGAGTATTGATGCCATACTGACCTTTGTCAGAACCGTCGAAGTTGATTTTTACGGAATTAACCTTCCCGAGCGGAGTCAGGTCACAGATAGTCCAGCTGTCAAGAATGAAACTCTTGTCAGTTCGCCCGTCGGCAAGATAGAGTTCAACCGGTCTTCCGCCATTGGTAGGATTGCCATTGGCGTCATACCCGTAGAATTGAACTTTAAACCAGCCTTTAGCCTCGAGTAAATCTTTATCCGGAGTATTTCCGAAAGGATTGCCATAAAGCATGGTTCCAAAGGCATAACTCGTGTTGCACACCTGTATCGAAACAAGCGGAAATTCCGCCTTTCCCGTGAACGTAAGCTTTGCAGCTCCGTTTGAAGATTCGGGAGCGTCATATCCGAAAGCGATCGCAAAAGTATTTGAACCGTTTGCTCCAGCGCCGGCATTGGCGCCGTTAACCGACTTCGTGTTACAAACAGAGCACTGGTTTTCATAGGAATACCACCAGTTCGTATTCTCCTTCCCGACAGGATTCGACCGATAATTCCAGTTCGAGAGAATCAGTCCGCCACCATAGAAATCTTTTTGGCCGGTCCAGGAACTCACATTAAGGCCGAACTGAAGCTTGACATCATCTGTCACAGGCACTTCGGCACCGGAATACTGTGTCCCTTCATAACCATAATAAAGATTCGCGCCGTATGAAGTCGGGCCGGCAAGAATTCCTCCGGTGTTTTCAAAAGTTACGGTCACAAAACTACGATTGTCCGAATCGTCATCGGAGCATGAGGAAAAACATGCTCCAAGTGCAAGAAACATCGCGCAATAGCGAAAATCGATTTTCATTACTGAAAAAAATTAAAATTAATAATGTGTCCATTATCCCGTGGACGTTTGATTCATCATTTGAAAAACAGGCAGGTCTTCTGGCTTGCTCCTTATTATGATCGAACCTTCCCGACACAGACTTGTTAAATTGAATTCATGTCTGACTCAGTGGTCTAAGCGATCACAGACCGTTGATCGTGCGGCTGACTGGAGCTTACAGCAGCGGGTACTGCCACGGATTTTCACCGTGTTCCCTGTTAGGAAATTTGATTTCACCCGATTTTCGGCGGCAAAAATACACAAAATATTGTAGTTTTTCTCTAATTTTGCGCAAAAATATTTCAATCAGTCCCATTATTGATCATGAAACAAAACAAAAGCCTCTTCCTCTCTTTGCTCTTTGCTCTCGCAATAGTTCTCTCCGGCTGCACATCTAAAGAATCTCCGGCCCTGAAAATAGCCGACGGCTTCAACACCCTCGCTGACCAGATCGAAAAGGCTACCCCCGACAAATCCGCTCTGGAATCCATTGAAAAAACCAATGAAAAAGTCGGAGCCGAAATGGAACAGATTCTTAAAGACAACAGCGACTACGAGCTGACCGACGATGACAGAGCCCTCCTCAAGGAAGCGATGAAACATTTTCTCGTGACATCCATGAAAAAAAGCATGGAAATAGCAGGCACGCAGACCGAAGGTATTGAAGAGACCGTCAACTCTATGATGGAACTCCGCGTCAATCCACAGATAGATGCGGCCAAGACTCTGGGAGAGCTGGGAAATACAGCCAAATTATAAGCGTTTTTCCATTGACGCAATAGAAAAAGACTGAAAAGTTTGGCAGTTACACGAAAAAGTTGTTACTTTGCACTCTGTTTTGTGGCTCATCCTGTAAAGCTGTTAAATAAGATGCGCTTAGCAGTGATATGAGACTGAGATGGCGGCCACAAAGCGAGTCTGAAAAGAAGTAACAAAAAATTTAATAGAGCTAAGTAACAAACAGCCATGTCAAAGATTTGTCAAATTACAGGCAAGAAAGCAATGGTGGGCAACAATGTGAGCCACTCAAAGCGTCGTACAAAGCGTAAATTCAATGTAAACCTCTTCAACAAAAAATTCTATTGGGTTGAAGAAGACTGCTGGGTTTCTCTTACTATTTCCGCCAACGGCCTGCGCACCATCAACAAAAACGGGCTTGACGCAGCTATCAAGGCAGCCGTTAAGAAGGGTTATTTAACTGAAATAAAATATTTAGAATTCTAAGAAGATGGCAAAGAAAGCTAAAGGAAATCGCGTGCAGGTAATCCTCGAATGCACCGAACACAAAGCCAGCGGAATGCCCGGTACTTCTCGCTATATCACCACTAAGAACCGCAAGAACACAACCGAGCGTCTTGAGCTGAAGAAATACAATCCTATCCTTAAGAAAGTAACCGTTCACAAAGAAATAAAATAATATACCTCTGAGATATGGCAAAGAAAACCGTCGCATCGCTTCAGAAGGGTGAAGGCCGCACCTACAGCAAGGTAATCAAAGTGGTTAAATCGCCCAAAACCGGTGCTTACACTTTCCAAGAGCAAATGGTTCCTAACGATGCCGTTAAGGATCTTCTCAAATAATCATTTCTGATTATAACTTCCCCTATATATACCGAAGTCCGGCTTAATGCCGGACTTCATTTTTTATCGTACCTATCCTATCCACCCAACACACCATCTCGTTCCAAACTCAACCGCCCGCCACGCCCATAGCATCATCCTACTCCCAATAAAACTCACCCAAGCACAAGCGGCATAATTACACACCGAGCCACCCCAACCTTATACCAACATATCAGAAAACAACCATCGGCATCTCAACAGTTCCGCTATACAACAAACGGCGACGTAAAATCGTCACCGTTGTTTAAGCCAAGAAATTTACTTCCTATTCTTTACCGTACAGGTATAAATGATATTGCCTGTCCTCCGGTTGGAGCCATATCTATATTGATTATATCAGCGGAGGTCACTACACGGCGTGTTATTTCCACCTTGTCGGGAGCACCTGCCACATCTGAATAAATTTCAGCCTCATACTTCACACCGGACTTAAGGAACGACAGCTCCAGATTCAGCGAACGCCCCTCGGAATTGGTGCCGGCACCTACAAAGAAACGGTCACCGGACCTACGTGCCACCACAATATATTTACCAATCTCGCCCTGTAACGCTTCTGACCAGTCACAGTCGGCATCAAAATCACGGAAGAACTTGAATGCCTCCTTCCCCTCATAATTCTCAATCTGGTCAGCCGCCATTTGCAGCGGCGAATATATTATTACCCAGTTGGCTATCTGACGGGCAAGCGTAGTCTTGATGCGGCAATGTCCGTTAGGTCCGTTCCACTCTATACGGCCGGGGTCGGCTTTCGCACGTTCATAGTTGATATCAAATATACCGGGAGTATAATCCATAGGACCCGACAGTAAGCGGACAAAAGGCAACGTGCACAGATAATCCGCCGAATTGCCCTCGCTCCAGGCATTCCACTCCATACCGCGGGCACCCTCGCGCGTCATCATATTAGGCCATGTGCGGCGTATGCCCGTCTCTTTTATCGGCTCATGGGCATCAATCATTATATTGTATTTCGCAGCCGTCTCCACCACACGCTGGTAATGACGCACACCATACTGCGAATGATGGAAATAACCGCCCTTGAATCCGCCTGCATAACCGGTCTTCACCGTGTGCACGCCAAGCGACGCATAATAAGCGAAAGCACTGTCCAGGACAGCTTCAAACTCGGGAATGTTGCCACCGGTCTCATCATGCATCCAAAGCTCTATACCACGCTTACGCGCATAATCGGCTACATAATCTATATCAAAATCGGCGTATGCCTTCATATAATCGAAATGTTGGTTACCGCCCCAGTTCTCCCAACCTTCGTTCCAGCCCTCAAACAATACACCTTGAAGATTATTATCCACCGCAAAGTCGATATATTTGACAGCATTCTCTGTGGTGGCGCCATGACGCGGACCCATAGTCCATGTTTGCGTACCAAGATGCATACCCCACCATATACCCACATACTTCTGCGGACGAATCCATGAGGTATCAGCTATACGCGACGGCTCATTAAGATTAAGTATCAACGCTGAATTTATCAGATCCACCGCCTTATCGCCTATCTGAATCGTGCGCCACGGCGTGGTGAACTGCCCCAGCACGTATGCTTTCACTCCATCAGGCAGCGGAGCGAGATCCGACTTCAACGCACCCGAAACGGAATCGCGGCGCAACACCATCTCCGGATAATCATACAGCGCTGCCTCATGCACCGAGCCGAAAACATCCGCATCCGTACGGAACGTAAACGGAGTATTGGCATCCGGCACGTCCGACAACGGCAAGTTGCGGTATTCCAGCTCATACGTTTCAAAATTAGCCGGAATAGCCCACGACTCTCCATCTGTGGCAAACTTGAAGCAAGTCAGCTCATCCGTTATCACCAGCGTATCTACCGGAGCATTCAATTCATACCTGAAAGCCACGCCGTCATTGAAAGCGCGGAAACGAAGCGACATCTGACCATCGGGCAACGCCACCGTCATCTCATTGTAACGGTTCAAACACATCTTATTCTCACCCCACGGCTGCTGCCATGTCTCATCATGCGAATCCCTCGCTACAGTGACATCACCTACCGTCGAATACTTCCAGTTCGACGCCACCACGCCAAGTGCCGAGGGCGATATAAGGTCTCTTCCGTCGACACTCACAGCATACACCGGCATGCCGCCATCATTGGAAAACGACAATTCTATCCGCCCGTCAGGCGACATCACACTATGCGTGCCGGCAAACACCGACGCGGCAGCACACATCATAGAAGTTATCAACAACAAATGCTTCATAATTCCAGAATTTATATGCAAATATAGCACATCAACTCCCCATTTTCAAAAACTCACATCATAAAAAACATGTACCGGGCTATAATCATTACACACATCAAACCACATAAAAAACAATCATTATTAGGTATTTGGCTCTATAAATCAACTTTTATATCACAGACTATAGCATAATTTAATTATTTTTCATATTTTTGCCACGCAAACCTACGCCGATAGCTCCAAAAGGAGAGTAAGGGTGGAGGGTTGCGCTGTATTTATTGAAGACGTTTACTTGACGTTTTATCTGTGGCATACTGAACTTCGCAACTTCATTATCCGGTCACACGATAAAGCAATCGTAGATGTTCATGGGTATGTTTTCCACATACCGCTGTCAGCATTGTCGCCGCACGTGATTCATTCATGTACGTCGATTTTGACGACGTTGGTATCACGGACATATCGGCGTGGGCGCTGCGTTGCTTATCCTTGACCGAAGGCAATGCGAAGGCCCAGTATGCGGGATAAGTGACAAGTACAGTTCCCGCGCTTTTCATTTCTACAGCCACGCATTTAAGTTAAAAATACACGTCCGGCGGGGAACTACGGACATATTTATCTTTTCAATAAATATGAAAGCAGTTCTCCATGCAGTCTTAATCTTCGCCGCCGTGACTACAGCAGCATCTCTCTCGGCTCAAATCAACAAGGACGCATACAAACAGCGCTCCGAGATGATGAAGTTCAACAAGAAACTTCAGGACGCCAAAGTATCAAAAGCCAGCAAAAACCGCGCTAAAGAGGACAAAAAAGATGGATGGAAAGCATCCGGTTCCATGCCCCTCGAACAGCAATACGAACGCGCCGCAGTCTATGAAAACTCTTTCGAGGACGACATGGTCACACCCAAATTCGTATCGGGTGAAGGTCAATCTGTGGCCGGCGTTTACGACGGAGCTAAGATGCAGGCTCTCGAACTGGCTCGCCAGACACTCATCGGAAGTATCGAAACTGATATAACCCAATTGGTCGACAACAATATAAGCAACGAACAAATTTCGAGCGACGACGCCAACACAGTGGTAAAGACACTCAATCGCTCCAAATCCATAATGAGCAAAAAGCTCGGACAGACCATCCCTGCCATAGAACGCTACCGCAAACTGCCCAACGGCAACTACGAAGTGTACATACGTACATTCTACAGCATGGACAGAGCCCGCGAAATTTCCAAAGCCGTACTTCGTGCCGAACTGGAGAAAGAGAGCGAGGACCTTGCCAAGAAATTAGACAAAATGCTGGGTTGGTAACCATGCGCACGCTGATTGCTATAGCTTTGGTAATCTGTGCCGCAATACCTGTGACCGCACAGAAAGTCAAGACCGTGGAATGTGAGTACACATATCACGCGCCTGAAAACATCACGCTCGAACAAGCCAAGCGCACCGCCATCGAGCGGGCTCGCATCCAAGCCATCGCCGATGAGTTCGGCACCAACATCTCCCAGACCAACATCACCAACATATCATCGGCTAAAGTCGATTTCCAGAGCATAGGCATGAGCGAGGTCAACGGCGAATGGCTTGAGGACCTTTCGGAGCCGGAAATGGCGGTTGACTTCATCAACGGCATGTTTGTGATTACCGTAAGGGTCAAGGGCAAGGCGCGTGAACTCACAAGAGCTCAGGCAGACTGCGTGGTGCGTGTGTTGCGCAATGGCAAGGAAGACCGTTTCGAATCCGAAACATTTTTCGGTGGCGACCAGTTCTATATCTCTTTCCACTCCCCTGCCAACGGCTACATAGCAGCCTACCTTTCCGACGGCAAAGGCACCGTTTCCTGTTTGCTGCCATACCCCAACCAGACAGATGCCAATTACCCCATCAAGGCAAACCGGCGCTACCTGCTATTTGATCCGGAGGAGGGCGACGATTACACCGAAGAGTATTATCTGACCTGCGGAAACACACCGGAGAACAATCAGATTATCCTGATTTTCTCACCCAACAAATTCACCAAAGCACTTGACCGTCAGGCAACCGCTCAATCCGAGGAACTGTTGCTTCCGCGCGAGCTTCCGGAAGCCGAGTTCCAGAAATGGCTTGCCAAATGCCGCCGGCGCGACCCTGAGATGCAAGTTACACGCAAGCATATCACCATCACTAACCAATAATCACACACATACACCCATGAAACGAATCCTCACACTCATGATTGCACTCGCGGCCATCCTTCCGGGCATGGCACAAGGTTTCACTTATATATACAAAGGAGTGGAATTCAAAGGAAAAATCAACAAGGGCGAGGCATGTATCAAGAGTTTCGACAACAAAGCCCCCGATGTGACCATACCTGCATCAGTGTCGCACAAGGGCACATCCTACCCCGTCAAATCGGTAAGCGTGTTCATGAACGGAGTCAACTATTCCACCGTGCGCCTGACCCTGGAGGAAGGCATCGAGGATATCGACAAATTCTGTTTCAATGAATTCCGCAAACTGACATCCGTAAGTCTCCCGGCGTCTTTGCGCCATATCGGCAAAAATGCATTCCGCGACAATAGCGGAATGACCCTAAATATGCTGTCGTCCATCGACGAGACATCGCTACGCAAAGGCTACGAGCTCCACCCCGACGGCTCCGGCTCCATGATGGCATACACCCCGGCTTCAGCTGCTCCCCGACAAAAGCAACAAAAAAATGACAACAAGAAGCAAGAGGAAGTTATGATGGCGTCTTACGCAGATCAATTGGAAAAGGAAGTGGAAAAACATACCAAATTCATTAATCAGCAACTTCAGGCCATCAATGTCTCCTCCAACAATGGACTACGCATCGAATTAGAAAAGTTGCAAAATCAGGAGACTTTAGATATCGCTCAAGCCGAACGCGATTATGAAAACGTGGAACGCAAAATTGCTGTTGCCGTTATTCATGAAAAGTACAACGAAGACCGTCAACGTCTGCTCCAACAGAATGGGCTACTCACCCAAACTGATAATTATATAGTGCCAAGTACCGATAACAATGGAGATACAGGATTCGGCAAAGCAATGAAAGAAATGCTCGGATTAAAGAGAGGAAAGAAAAACAAGAAGGATAAGCAAAACGAAACTGACGCCCTCAAAGAAAAACTCAAGGAACAGGAGCGACTCCTCAAACAGCAGCAGGAACTCCTTGCCCAAGCCGAGAAAAACAATCAAAAGGCAGCGGCAGACAACGATGATGATAGCGAAGGCGGCATAAGCGGAGCTGTAAAGGGTATGTTCGGATTCAGAAACAAGAAGAAAAACAAAAAGAACAAGACTGAAAACAATACCGCAGTACCTGCACCGGCACCCACTCAGCAACAACCACTGTTGGCAACTGCCACGGAAGCCGTCACCCCCGCTGCTCCGCAACTTCCTCCGGTCGATGTGGATATTGACATCCCTGTCGTAAAAACCGACAAGAACGCCAATACCTACTGCATAATCATAGCCAATGAGAAATACGAGGATGTTCCCGAGGTGGAGTTCGCCGAACGCGACGGCAACATATTCCGTGAATACTGCGTGAAGACTCTCGGCATACCCGAAAAACAGGTACGCTCATTCATCAATGCATCCTACACCGACATCAAGCGCGCCCTCAACTGGATTGAGACCATGGCAGACATCTCCGGAGGCAACTCCAAAGTCCTCTTCTACTACGCCGGTCACGGCATACCCAACGAAAAGGACAAGACCGCCTACCTCATCCCCACCGACGGCTTCCCCAAAGACATCACCACTTGTTTCAAACTGAGCGATCTTTACGCGCGCCTTGGCAAAATCAAGACACAGAGTGTCACCGTCCTGCTCGACGCATGTTTCAGCGGTGTCAAGCGTGGTACCGGGCAGGCACTCGTTGCCGCACGTGGCGTGGCAATCAAGCCCAAAAACGAAGTCCTGTCAGGCAACATGGTTGTATTCACCGCAGCTTCCGACGACGAGACAGCCCTGTCATACAAGGACAAACGTCATGGCATGTTCACATACTTCCTGCTCGACAAACTCAAGAAATCGCAAGGCAACGCCTCATTCGGTGAGATTTTCAACACTCTATCCACCGAAGTCAAGAAAAACTCCATGCTTGAAAACGACAACCTCCAGACCCCATCCGTCAACGTATCCACAAGCATGAAACCCCGATGGGAAAAGATGCAATTTTAAAACATATAAAAAAACAACACACTTTTATTCAATCATTTATTCACTTAATTAATTTCATTATGAAAAAAGTATTATTACTGTTAGTTATGGCAGTTGCCGCATTCTCCGCTTCCGCCCAAATCACTTGGAACGCCAAAGGCGGTCTCGGTGTAGCTCACTGCTGGGGCGATTCCGAAGGTCTAAAAAGCCACTTCGTTGGTAAGATTGGTGCCGGTATCGAAAAGCCCTTTACCTCCAACTGGTCTTTAATGCCATCACTTGAGTTAGCATGGAAAGGCTGCAAAATTGGTAATGAAGTAACCCTTGACGTTCTTTACCTCCAAATTCCCATTATGGCAGCATACAGATTGAACCTTAACGACAGTTGGAACATGACATTGAAAGCTGGTCCATACCTGGCATTCGGCGTATATGGCAAATATAAGTTTCAGAACGGTGAGGGAAGCGTTAATGCTTTCGGTAGCGAAGGTGGTGGAAAACGTTTTGACCTTGGACTTGATCTTGGTGTGGATTTCGAATACCATCGTTATGTTTTCGGCGTGGAATATGAGCTTGGTTTTCTACCAATAGCCAAGGGTGAAAACGTACACAATGGCGCATTCTACGCCACTGTCGGTTACAAATTCTAAATCTCATACTTTTCTTTGATTTACCATGCGCAGGCATGTCCGTCCGAGGATATGCCTGCGTTTTTCATACCCCATAGACATTCTTTCCATCCAATCCATAAAGTTTTGCATTTTGCGAAAAAAGGTGTAATTTTGTGGAGTTTTTTACCAATTTTATCAAGTTATGAAAAGAATTTTAGCAGCCGCGACGGTTGCGTTAGCATCTCTCCCCGTTTTGGCAGAAGGATACCAAATCAATACTCTCAGCGCTCGTCAGCTTGGTATGGGACACGCCGGTACGGCAATGAAGCTCGGAGCCGAAAGCATGTTTTTCAATCCCGCCGGGTTGGGATTCTCCGACAAGACACTCGACCTGTCCGGCTCCGTCACTGGCATAAAGGCCGTAGCCGAAGCCAAAGTCGACGGCGTGAAATACACTACCGAAAACGACCTCAGCACACCTCTTGCCGTCAACGCCGCATTCAAGATTTACGACAATCTGCAAGCCGGCATTGCTTTCTATACCCCCTACGGCAGTGCCATCAACTGGACCAACAACTGGCCCGGCGCCGTACTCAGCCAGAAAGTCAACCTCACGGCTTACACCATACAGCCCACCGTAGCATGGCGCATCACCCCCAAACTCTCGGTAGGTCTGGGCATGATGCTCACCTGGGGCAAAGTGGACCTCAACAAGGCATTGGTTAGCGGCACCACGTTCGATGCCGTGGTCGGAGCACAGGGCATACCATCCAACCTCGGACATACCCCGGCGGCTTCCATCAACCTCACCGGCACATCGCAAGTGGCACTTGGAGCCAATATCGGCGTGATGTACGACATCAACGACCAATGGACCGTAGGCGCCAACTTCCGCACCGAGATGACCATGAAGGTCAAAGCCGGCGAAGCCAAGGTAAGCTATGCCAACGACATAGCCAAAGGGGTACTCGAGAAGAGTCTCGGACTCATCCACGAAGCCAACTTCAAGGCTCAGATGCCCTGCCCCTACGTGCTCGACCTCGGCGTGGCATACCGCCCCATCAAACCGCTCACACTGGCATTCGACGTGCAGTACACCGGATGGAACGCCTACAAGGAACTCAACGTACACTTCCCCGACAATCTCTCATCATTCAATCAGGACATCCCCAAACATTACCGCAACGCATGGTGCTTCCACCTCGGTGCGCAATACGCCCTGACCCACCGGTTCGACCTCCGCGCCGGTCTCATGATCGACACCACGCCGGTCAATAAAAATTATTACAACCCCGAGACTCCTGGCATGACCAAAATCGAGCCCACCGTCGGATTCTCGTTCCGCCCCATCGAGCGTCTATCCATCGACCTCGCATTCATGTACATCGCCGGTCTCGGCGAGGACAATGCCCGGTGCGCCTACGAGGATCTGCTGATGAAATCCCTCGGCATGCCCTACGAAAAAGAGTTCAAAGCCGACTACAATGTCCACGCTTTCGCACCCTCAATCGGCATAAGTTACTCTTTCTGATACACATTTCAGAACTTTTTTCAATGTCATGGGTTATAACTAATGAATGTTAACAACTAAACTACCCAAAGACATGAAAAAAATTATTCTTTCCATCGCCGTAGTAGCTTCAGCCATGTTGGTAGCTTGTAGCGGCTCACAGAGTTCAGAAGAAAAATCAGGAGCCTGCTGCGCATCTTCGTTCGCCACTAAGATTCAGAACTGCACCAACCCCGACAGTATCAAGATATATGTGGAGCAAGCCAAGGACTATGCCGACCAGCTCGTTAAGGAAGGTAAGGTTGAAGAGGCCAAGAAATACCTCGATCAGATTGAACCCGTGGTCAAGGAAAAAGCTCCCGCTCTTGCCGGTGCACTATCTACCGTAGGCGACGCCCTTGACAAAATGGGCGATAAGACCGGCGACGCGGTATCCAACGCCAAGGACAGCATAGCCGGAGCCACCGAAAATGCCGTCGAACAGAGCAAGGAAGCCATCAATGACGCCAAAGATAAGGTAGCCGACAAAGCCGAGGAAATCAAGGACAAGGTTTCCGACAAGGCAAGCGAAGCTGCCGACAAAGTAAGCGACAAGGCATCGGAAATCAAGGATAAGACCGCTGATAAGATCAACGACATCCTGAAGAAATAACCTCCGCACACATACCCTTTACACCGACCCCCGGACGCACATGCGCCGGGGGTCGCTTGCATCGTTAATGGGCATTCCCTCAAAAAAACACGCATCTTTGGGAACGAATATAGCTATATGATTGTTAATCATTCATAACAACTATTTATTACATCTGAGATGAACACCCGTCAACACATTTTTGGGACACTCGCCCTCGTAGCCGCATTATGCACTCCGTCAGCCCAAGCATTGCACCCCAAGGAACACCCCGACACATTCCTCGTGCCGCAGCGCGCGGTAGTCGTATCCGGCGACCACTCCAAAGCCGGCTCCCTGCTCGCCATACTTTACGACACATCCGAGCTGCACTTCACCGAACCGAGCGCGCCAAGGTTTCTGTTTCTCGACCGCGAAGGTAAGGTCGCATTCGGCATAGGCGGATACCTCAAGGGCACACTACAATACGATTTCGACGGCTCCACCGACACCGGATCCAGCTTCATAACATACGACATCCCCGTACCTAACAACGGTGAGCAACGCTCCCAGTTTTACGGCAACGCCAACCACTCCACCATCTTCCTGCAATTGGTAGGCAAAAGCTCCCGGTTCGGATACTATCAGATGTATATTCAGACCAATTTCAGTGGCAACGGCACCACCGGTTACGGTCTCAAGCTCAAGCAGGCATACCTCAAGGTTGGATACGTCACCGCAGGTCTCACCAACAGTACATTCGTCGACGGAGCCGCCGGCACACCGGTCATCGACGACCAGGGACCATCCGGAGAGATGTCGCGCAAGAACGTACTCCTGCGCTACGCACCGCGCTTCAGCGACCATCTCTCGGCGGCAATATCCATCGAAATGCCCTCCGTATCATACACCACCGACGATGCCGTCAAGAAAATCAATCCACGCGTACCCGACATCCCGCTGTACCTCCAGTACGAATGGAACGGTGGCAAAAGCCACGTACGTCTCTCCGGACTCTTCCGCGACCTGTATTACCGCAACGTGGCATCCGGCAAAAACTGTCAGAAAATCGGATGGGCAGCCCAACTTTCAGGCATCATAGCCTTGACTCCCCGACTATCATTGCTTTACCAAGGAGCATACGGACGCGGATACGGAGCATACGTCAACGACCTCTCCGGCTTCGGCATGGACCTCGTCTATTCAGGCACGTCCGGCAAAATGGAAGCCCCGCGCATGGCAAACTTCGAGCTCGGAGCTCGCTACAACGTCACCCCCAGTCTCTTCTTCGCCGGCACCTACAGCCAGGCACGTACCTTCGGCATTGCCCACCTCGGAGCCGACACATACCGCTACGGACAATACATATCCCTGAGCGGATTCTACGACATATTCTCCGACCTCCGCATCGGACTCCAATACCTCCGGGGCGACCGCGCCGACTACGACCGCCGTCACGGACACGCCAACAGTCTCATGGGCATGCTCCAATACAACTTCTAACAGTCTCTCCCACACATGCGGGTGTGCCATATTTGTTTTGCCCCGCTGTCAATACAGTGTGATACTCGCAGCGGCAGAAATGGTTGTCAATCGGATTCTTTCCGGTCGGAATTGTAATTTCCATTATGGTTCATAGATACCATCTACCATAATGCCCACGCTATTTTTGTAAGTTAAGGCTTCATTTCAGGAACTTTCAGAGGACATCCTTTGATACAACGTCCGCACTTGATACAATCGGGATGCAGCAACCCGTTTTCATCATTCCTGCTCTCATAAGGCTTTAGCTGCATGGGGCATACTGCAGAACAGAGTTTACATTTAGTGGTACACTTTTCCCCTACCGTTATGCGGCGGTAGTTGGCGGGAAGCCTGTCGCCTTGGGGTGTCACCCATGCCGACAGCGTTCCCATAGGGCAAAACGAGCACCATGTACGCGGCGCATAGATAAACGAAAGGACCACGCCTACAATCGTAGTAATCAATATAATGGTCCAGAACACACGTCCCATATCGCCCCAGTCGCCCCAAGCCCGGTACATCTGTATACCGAACATGGTGAAGATAAACATCACCATGAAAATACGGAATTCTTTAGTCCGCACAAATGCCGGAATCGGTTTGTGCGGTGAATACTTCGCCAATAACCGGTCATAGAGATTTCCACGGGGACAGGCATTTCCACACCACCACCGACCTTTGCGCACGGCAAATGCTACCGGTGCTATCATACAGATAATAGCGAGAAACCCGATTACCGGATAAAAATAACCGACAACAAGATACACCAATAGTATCCAATATAGCGTGAATCCCTTCTGAGGGAGATAACGGAAAAATTGTTTATGTGCCATATACGTTCTGATTCATTGTTTCCGGAATCAAAGTTACGCAACTATCAAAATCGACGCAAACTATAAAAACGATACAACAATCGGTTTTATCAATCATAATATGATTGCGAATTTTTCAAGTCTCTTATTCACCATGACCGGAGGTATAACCGCTTTGACTGCGTCGGCAAGGATATTAAGCAGCCGTTCACGCACGAAATTACGGTGCACCACGAAAGCGATCTCACGGGTCGGCTCGGGATTGGTAAGCACACGCACATTGGCTTGCTGGCATTCCCGGAGAAGCGGCACATGAAGTTCCGGAATTATGGCATAACCGCCGTTCTCGTCAACTATCTTTATCAGAGTATCCACACTGCCTGCCTCATAGACGGCTCGTCGCCCTGCCTTGTAATTACAGAAAGGGAAAATACCGCCATTGGGGCAATAGCCCTCGCGAAGTACCCATACGCTTTCCACCGGAAGACGGCAGGTCTGTAGATCATGAGCATTATAAATAGGTTCATCCGGAGACACGTACGCCATAAGACGTTCTTGATAAACAGGTATTTCCAACAGTTCACTATTGTTAAGTGGTGTCGCCAGAAGCGCGATGTCAATTTCTCCGCGTTCAAGTTGAGATACAAGGGCTGCCACCCGAGCTTCCTCCACATGCAATTCTATGTCCGGATGATTGACAAACAGGTATTTGAGCATTTTCGGCAATAAATACGGTGCCACCGTTGATGTGATGCCGAGCGACACCTTCCCTACCGATTCTCCTTTTCGTGTAGCCACCAACTCTTTTACCTGCGCTGCATTGAACAACAATTGCTTTGCCCGGCTTATAATTTCTTCACCTACAGCAGTCGGCTTCACCGGATGGCTGCTGCGGTCAAATATGGTTATATCAAGTTCTATTTCCAATTTTTGAACAAGCGATGACAAGGTTGACTGTGTCACGCCGCATGATTCCGCAGCTCTTGCAAAATGACGGTATTTGTCAACCGCCACTATATATTCCATTTGTTGAAGTGTCATATAAGTTGGATTATTTTCGATAATTTCGATGTAAAAGTATATAAAATCTATTTTACCGAACGGTATTGTTGGACTAATTATGCACAAATAGTGAACTCATTTCAAAATAGTTTCAGTATCTTTGCACCGTGAATCATCCCTCATCCGGCACATCTCCTGCCATTAGCGCAGCTCAAGGATGGCTCGCCCTGTCTCCGGCAATAGTCTTCCTTATCCTGTACGTCGCTGTCTCGTTGATTATAGGCGATTTCTATGTCATGCCCATCACCGTGGCGCTGTTGGCGGCTTCGGTCTGGGGGACCCTGATTTACCGTGGCAAGGACCTCAACGGACGTATCGAGGTGTTTTCTCGGGCCGCCGGACACTCCAACATCCTTTACATGGTATGGATTTTTGTCCTCGCGGGAGCTTTCGCCGCATTGGCAAAGGGCATAGGTGCCATCGACGCCACCGTAAGTCTCACACTGCGTTTTTTCCCCTCCGAGTTGATTCTGCCGGCTATATTCGTGGCGGCATGCTTCATATCCTTCTCCATAGGCACATCCGTCGGCACGGTCGTCGCACTCGTGCCACTCATTGTTGAGCTGGCAGATTCCGGCGGCGGCAACCTGCCTCTATTCGTGGCTACAGTATTAGGCGGGGCTTTCTTCGGCGACAACCTGTCATTCATATCCGACACCACCATCGCCGCGACACGCACCCAAGGGTGCGGAATGGCAGACAAATTCCGCGCCAACCTGTGGATAGTACTGCCCGCGGCAATAGCCACCCTCTCGCTGTACATGTTCATCGGCAACGGATTCAATATGGAGATAACCGATACACCCTCCCGATGGTGGCTCATGATACCCTATCTCGTGGTTATAGCCACAGCCGTTTCAGGACTCAACGTCACCATAGTGCTGGTATGCGGCATCATATCGGCGATTATCATAGGTCTTATATCCGGCACCGGCATTATCGATGCTTGCCGCATGATGGGCGACGGCATCGGTTCCATGGGCGAACTTATCGTGATAACGCTCCTCGCCGCTGGGATGCTCGGCTTAATCAAGGCTATGGGCGGCATCACCTACCTGCTCCAGGCTCTCACACGGCATGTCTCGGGAATCAGGGGCGCACAATGGTGCATAGCCGCGATTGTGAGCATGGTCAACCTCTGCACGGCAAACAACACCGTCGCCATCATCACCGTTGGCTCCATAAGCCGTGACATATCTCACCGCTATGGAATCTCGCCGCAAAAGACCGCATCCATTCTCGACACATGCTCCTGCATCGTGCAGAGTATCATCCCCTACGGTGCACAGACACTGCTTGCTACCGGACTTGCCGGTATATCGCCCGCCGCACCATGGCAATACATGTACTATCCATGGCTTTTGGCAGGCATGGTATCGCTCTCCATCATTTTCCGCTTTCCGCGCCCTAAAGCCATTCGATGAAAAAAATTTTTCTTACGTCGCAACTTTTTGTTTACTTTTGCGTCTAACTCACTATAAACTTATATATTTCACATTTTAATATATCAGCAAGATGAAAAAAACACTTCGCTTAATGTCGGTTCTGTTTGTGCTCGCCATGCTGTTGCCTGGCATCGCCAAGGCTCAGGGACCTGCACCTATGGGAGTCGATTCCATGGTTCGTATAGGCACTCTGCCCAACGGACTCACCTATTACATCCGTCACAACGAATACCCCAAGGGACAGGCGGACTTCTACATCGCACAGAAAGTCGGTTCTATACTCGAAGAGGACAATCAGCGCGGACTTGCCCACTTCCTTGAGCACATGTGCTTCAACGGCACCACTCACTTCCCCGGCAAAAACCTCATCAACTGGTTGGAATCCGTGGGCGTGAAATTCGGTCAGAACCTCAACGCCTACACTTCTGTCGACCAGACCGTTTACAATATCTCTAACGTTCCCGTAGCCCGCGTTGGCGTTCAGGACTCTTGTCTGCTCATTCTTCACGACTGGGCAAACGACCTCCTGCTTCTCCCCGAGGAGATTGATGCCGAGCGTGGTGTTATCCACGAGGAATGGCGTCGCTCAATGGTCGGTCAGATGCGAATCCTCGAAAATCTGCTCCCCACCATATATCCCGGAAGCAAATACGGCTACCGTCTGCCCATCGGTACTATGGAAGTTGTCGACAACTTCGAGCCCCAGGCACTCCGTGACTACTACGAAAAATGGTACCGTCCCGACCAGCAGGGCGTAATCGTGGTGGGCGACATCGACGTTGACCGTGTGGAAAACAAAATCAAAGAGATGTTTGCCGACATCGAAATGCCCGAGAACCCCGCTGAACGCGTCTATTTCCCCGTCGACGACACCAAAGGCACCATCTACGCCATCGGACACGACAAGGAACAGAACTCTTCCGTCGTACAGCTCATGTTCAAGACCGACGGGCTGCCCCGCGAACTCAAGAACACCCAGGCATACTATATGACCGACTATATCTGGGACATGATTACATCCATGCTCGATACTCGTCTCAACGACATATCTTCTAAACCCGATGCTCCTTTCGCTGCTGCCGGTGCCAATTATGGCGAATTCTTCCTTGCCAAGACCAAGGACGCTTTCACCCTCTTCACTCTCGGTAAGAACTCCGACCTACCCCCGGCTCTTGCCGCTTCATACCGCGAACTCCTCCGCGCCGCACGTGGTGGATTCACCGTTACTGAGTACGACCGCGCACGTGCCGAATACCTCTCGCGCTACGAACGCCGCTTCAACAACCGCAACCAGCGCGAAAACCAGACTTACGTCAACCAGTACGTCAACAACTTCCTCGACAACACCCCCATACCCACTATGGAAGAGGAATATAACTTTGTTAAGCAGTTTGCCCCGATGATTCCCGTGCAGGCTATCAATCAAGTGATTGCCAAACTCATCACCGACGACAACCGCGTGCTCCTCGCACTCCTCCCCGACAATGCCGAGAACAAATATCCTACCGAACAGGAATTTGCCGCTGCACTTGCAGCCGTCGACGCTGAGGAAATCGAGCCGTACAAGGAAGAACTCAAATCCGAGCCCCTCATCCCTCAGATGCCTAAGCCCGGAACCATCGTTAAGGAAACCAAGAACGCTCAGTGGGACGCCATCGAATGGACCCTGTCCAACGGTGCTACCGTAATTGTGAAACCCACCAAGTTCAAGGACGACGAAATCCTCTTCTCCGCAACCGCCCTCAACGGCACCTCTGCTTACGGCAACGAATACGCCAACTCCCTTATATTCATGCCTGTGGCATTGCGCCAGTCCGGTCTTGGCACATACTCCAACGCCGACCTTCAGAAATACCTCTCAGGCAAGCAGGCTTCGGTATTCCCCTCGCTGAGTCTCTACACCCGGGCACTCTCCGGCAACTCTACACCCAAGGATCTTCCCACCCTCATGGAACTCATCTATATGAGCTTCACCGGTATCAACTTCACTCCCGAGGAATTTGAAGCCCTGCAGAACACCTATGCCGGAGTACTCCACAATCAGGAAAACAATCCCCAGTACATCTTCCAATCCAAGATTTACGAAGCGCTCTACAACTCACCCCGCCTGAAAGCTCTCTCTGTTGAAGCCGTACAGGGTGCACAGCGCGCGCAGATTATCGAGATTGCCAAAGCCATGACAGCCAACGCTGCCGAATTCACATTCACTTTCGTTGGCAACATCGACGTTCAGACACTCCGTCCCCTCGTTGAGCAGTACATAGCTTCTCTCCCCGCCGATGCCAAGACCGCTCGTAAGACTGTCACCAAGTTCGACCCGCAGTTCGACACCAAGACCGGTAAAGGCATCGACACCTACACTGCCAAGATGGAAACTCCCCAGACATGGGTTTACATCCAGGCTTTCGGCGACGAAGCATTCAACACCAAGAACAATCAGCTCGCATCCATCACCGGACAGATTCTCTCTAAGCGACTCCTCGACATCGTACGTGAAGAAAAAGGTGCTGTTTACTCAATCGGAGCTCAAGGCTACATGGACCGCGTAGGCAACCAGAACACAAGCCTTCTCACTTCATTCCCCATGAAACCCGAAATGAAAGATGAAGTCCTCGACATCATCGATGAGCAGTTCCAGCTCATGGGCAAGGAAGTGAAACCTGAAGAACTCGACAAAGTGAAAGAGTTTATGGTTAAGAACTACACCGAATCCAAGGAAAAGAACAACGGTTGGTTAAGCGCCATCACCGGTTGGACTCGCAACGGCGTTGACACATTCAACAACAATATTGAGACCATGAACTCAATAACCGTTCAGGATGTGATGAACTTCATGAAGGCACTCAACGCTCAGGGCAACTACCGTGTCCTCACTCTCGATCCAGCAAAGTAACTCATCCTCAATACTATTCAAAGCCGGATGCATGTGTGCATCCGGCTTTGTTCTATCTCAGCGACAACCTATTAACAAATTTTAAGACAAAATAAAACCTGAATATTTTGCAAATTAAAATATAGTTCCTACCTTTGCACTGTCAAAACATCGCGGGTTGGAGCAGTGGTAGCTCGTTGGGCTCATAACCCAAAGGTCGCAGGTTCGAGTCCTGCTCCCGCCACTAAAGAAAAAGCGAATCTTCAAGATTCGCTTTTTTAGTATCCAAGAAGAAAGGATGCGCCAACGGCGCATCCTTTCTTCTTTTGGGTCAATGCAAATACCGGATCAATGCAAATACCCGGTTGAAGTGTTTTTCTTCCAGCCGGTCGGAATCAGTCTTTGAGGTAGTATTCGATTGTCGAGACCACGCGGACGCGCTTGATGTAGGGGGTGTACTGGTCGCGGTCCTCGATTGAGAACTGACCCTGCGAGGCCGACTTGATCTTGCCGAGGTTGCTCTTGGAGTCCTGGGCGAATTTCTCGGCTGCCTGGCGTGCGTTCTTCGTGGCGTCGGCCACCATGTCGGGCTTGATCTTGTTAAGCTCGGTAAATTCATACAGTGTCTGGTAATTGTAGTCGCCCGCCACAATGGCGATTCCCTTGGCCATAAGCTCCGATTGCTTTGCCATGAGCTTGTTGACCTTGTCTACCTGAGAGCTGGTCACTACCACGACCGATGTGACGTTGTAGCGGAAGGGTGCCGGCTGATTGCTGTAGTTGTCGGCCTGCCGGTCCTGTACCTGCGGAGCGTTGACCGAGAATTCCTCGGCACTTATGCCGTTGCTCTTGAGGAAACTGACTATGGCATTGTTGCTGGTCTCGACCTCGCTGTACAGCTGCGCCAGGTCGTTGCCGACAAATTTGCTGACGATAGGCCACGTTACCTTGTTGGCCTCGACCTCACGCTCGGAAAGGCCGCGCACGGTGACAACGCGTGAGTTGGAGGAGAGCTGGCCGAATCCGTTGCGGATGAAGATGCCGAGCAGCATCAGTCCGATTCCAAGTAGAAGGGCGCCGCCCCACACACAGGCGAGTTTTACATAGACGCGGTTGCGCGCCGGTTTTTGAATCTCTTTGTCCATGCTTATGATTTTATGGTTGATATAGTTTTGATAGTTTTGCTAGTTTTATTTGATATTACAACAAAAAATCAGGATTATTTATTAATTTTGCAATAGAAAAAATAAGCAGACGAATTATGCTCGAAAAAATCAAAGCATTACATGAGGAGATTGCAGCCGTAGCAGCTTCCACACCCGAGGAGGTTGAGCAGCTCCGTATCAAATATCTCAGCAAGAAGGGTGCTGTTTCAGCCCTTATGGCTGACTTCCGTTCGGTACCTGCCGAGCTCAAGCGTGAGGTAGGGCAGAAGATTAATGAACTCAAGACGTTCGCAACCGAGAAAATTAACGGTCTCAAGGAGACATTTGCCGTGGCCGAGGACTCCACGCTCGACGAGATTGACCTCACCCGCACAGCGTCGCCGATGAGTGTCGGCACGCGTCATCCGCTCTCGCTGGTGCGCAACGAGATGCTCCGTATCTTCGCGAGCATGGGATTCACCATTGCCGAGGGTCCCGAAATCGAGGATGACTGGCATGTGTTCGAGAGCCTGAACTTCCCTCCCGACCATCCGGCCCGCGACATGCAGGATACGTTCTTCATCTCGCGCGACACGGTTGACATCCTGCTCCGCACGCACACCTCTTCGGTCCAGACCCGCGTCATGGAACATGCACAGCCGCCCATCCGCATCGTATGCCCCGGCCGTGTGTACCGCAACGAGGCCATCTCGGCGCGTGCCCACTGCTTCTTCCATCAGGTTGAGGGTCTGTATATCGACAAGAACGTGTCGTTTGCCGACCTCAAGCAGGTTCTTTTGGGCTTCGCACGCCAGATGTTCGGTCCCGAGACGAAGATACGTCTCCGTCCCTCATACTTCCCCTTCACGGAGCCGTCGGCCGAGATGGACATCAGCTGCGACATCTGCGGCGGCAAGGGATGCGCATTCTGCAAGGGAACAGGCTGGGTCGAGATTCTCGGCTGCGGCATGGTTGACCCGAATGTGCTCAAGGCCTGCGGCATAGATCCGGAGATATATACCGGCTACGCGTTCGGAATGGGTATCGAGCGAATCACCAACCTCAAGTACAAGGTGAAGGACCTGCGTCTCTTCTCGGAGAATGATGTCCGCTTCCTGCGCGAGTTCGAGGCTGCCCATTAATCCTGACGGACGGTGCTGAGCCTGTTTCCGGATCCGGAACGCAAACACTCTTTATAATGACTATAAAGCAAAGATATGAGGGCATAATCTCCATTTTCAAGGAGACTATGCCCGCGCCTGAGACGGAGTTGCATTACGACACTCCGTTTCATCTTTTATTGGCGGTGATACTGTCGGCCCAATGCACCGACAAGCGCATCAACATGGTGACCCCCGCGCTGTTCGAGCGGTTCCCCAATCCTGAAGACCTGGCGGCCTCGACCGAAGAGGAGGTGTTCGAATATATAAAATCGGTGACATTTCCCAACAACAAGTCGCGTTCGCTGGTCAAGGCGGCGCGTGTGCTTGTCGAGGAATTCGGTGGCGAGATGCCCTCTGACATAGACAATCTGATGAAGCTCCCGGGCGTTGGACGCAAGACGGCCAACGTCATGCTCTCCGTTGTCTGGAACAAGGCGGCCATGGCGGTTGACACGCATGTGTTCCGCGTCAGCAACCGTATCGGCCTGACGAACAAATCGCCCAATCCGCTTGCCACGGAAAAGACGCTGATGAAATATATACCTGAGGAATATGTGGCACGGGCGCACCATTGGCTCATATTGCACGGCCGGTACGTATGCAAGGCGCGTAAGCCCGACTGCCTCAACTGCGCTATCCGCGACTATTGCAAGGAGTGGGCCAAGGCAGGTTCATAAAAAGTGGATTGCTCTTGACAGGGGGGGAGCCGGAACAAGGGGGGTGAGTTTTCAGCTTACCCGACGGTCGACCACGCCGTATGCACGGTAATCGAAACCATGTCCGCGTGTTTTCCTGCTTCTGCGGCAAAGGCGCAGTAGACCTCGGCGCATCATGCGGTCAAGGCTGTAGAGACCGGGGCCCATCACCGAGAATATCATCATGACCATAGCGAGCGCTCCGGCTGTCAGGTCTGGAATGCCTCCCATCAGTGATGTGTAGAGACTGTATCCGAACCAGCAGGCGCCGCCGAGCGAGATAAGACGGGAGAAGAAACCGAACACCATCGAGATGCCGACAAAGGCCATGACCAGCGCGGAGGCGGGTATGTTCATCGAGGTGATGTCGGCAGGGGCGAGCGGCAGAAGCGCTGTGCCGGCAAGAAGCGACCCGCACACAACGCGGAGCAGCAGCATCTTGCCCGAGAACTGACCGTTCACGCGCTTGTTGATACCGAACAAAGCGTTGAAAAGACCCTTGAAAGGAGTGGCGACATGTCGCCCCGGCGCAGTGAGAGTCCGGCTTATCTTGGCAAGACGGTCTTCATTGATGCGGAGTTCGCCGAGTGTCTTGACACCCGGGTCAACTGATATTACATGAGCTTCGTTCATTGTGAGCCTCCTTTCTTTGTGAATGATTGCGGAGACGGGTTCCGGTCAGTTGGTATTGTCGTGCCGCAATATGGTGAAAGAGTCCGTCTCATAAAAAATTTACCCATAGGGGTCGCTGGATTGAGTCATATCAGGTGC
>OFGC01000604.1_pt1 | contig 33332 bp, 26 predicted proteins | sample 1521691 | NCBI WGS metagenome assembly OFGC01 (sample SAMEA3504121, study PRJEB24116) | mouse gut metagenome | biome: mouse gut; feature: mouse-associated habitat; material: faeces | place: Denmark | collected 2011
GTATATCTTAGAGCTTATTCTGCGCTGCTATAGTGCTTGAGAAGATTGTCGAGCACTGATTTCTTTACGGGGAAAGCGGTGCCGTGGCGTATGCCTTCGGGGAAGCTCACCTCATCATTTATTTCAGTGAACTCATGGCCGCCGTCGGTGCTGCGCACAGCGCCATAGCGGTGCGAGGTATACATGTCGAAATACACATAGAGTGTGTCGCCTACAAAGAGCGGAGCCGGACCTTCTGCCCAATAGTCGCCGGTGATGGGAGCCGACACTTCAGTCGGGAAACCTTTGTTGATATCATCTACGCGTGTAATGCGCAGGTTCTTCTCCGGAGGATTGGAATTCTCGTTTTTTACAACCATAATCAGGTCATTGCCGCCGGGCACTTTCGCAATCGCGGCGTCGATAACACTGAAGTCGGGATTAAACCACAATGTAGCCGGAGTGAATGTCTCGAAGTCGCGCGTGGTAGTCTCGTAGATACGGTGGTTCCACTGCTTCTCACGCTCGCTTGTAGCCACATACGAGTGACGGCCGGGAATTGTCGTGGCCCAGAAGATATGGTATGTGCTGTCGGGTGCGTTGTAATAGAGCTCCGGAGCCCAGCAATTGAGCGCTTCGGGTTCGTGAGTCATCACCGGTATGGCTTTTTGCTCCGACCAGTTTATCAGGTCGGGCGACGAGGCATAGCCGATTATCTGATCATTCCAGCTCGAAGTCCACACCATGTGGAAAGTTCCGTCGGGACCTTGGCAGATACTCGGGTCGCGCATAAGTTTGTCGTTGCCTACATTCGGTTTGAGCAGCGACTTGTTGTCGTTGATCGCAGTCCATTTAAGGCCGTCGTAAGAATACGCGAGGTGCAGGCCATCGCTTTGCCCTGTAAAGTAAGAGAAGAGATATACATCATCTTCCACCACTTCTTTCTTCTCGGCACAGGCTCCCATGGCAAGCAGCAGACCTATGGCCGGTAGTAAAAATTTCTTCATGGTTTTATACTATTTACTTAAGTTTTGCAAACGAAACTTGTTTATTCTGAGTTTAATAGATTTAAAAAGTTTAGATAAATCTGTATACATAAACTTTTTAAACTTCATAAACAGCGTTGAAAACGCTTTAAACTTGAATTATTTATTTTTGATTGTCACAGTATGAGTTCCGGCTCCAAGGCATTCTTTCCTGCCGGGCACGAACGCGCATGTGCCCTCAGGAACGGTTATCTGCGCCTTGACAGTATTCTTATTCCGACGCAGCGACACCTCAATCAAGCCAAACTGAGTGTCTACCGCAGCTTTGGCAGTTTTAAGGTCACCCATATCGGGATTGACAGCAAATGTCTTGAATCCGGGCGTCACAGGCTCTATACCGCATACTTTCTGACTCAGCAGTGTCAACGGGCCACCGCTCCAAGCATGGTTGAGAGTTCCGCCGCCGAAGCCTTCCTCGCCAATACCCCAGCCCTCGAAAAGTGTGGTGTAATCTTCGTAGGCAAGCATTTTGGCATAGCGGTCGCGCATACGTGCGAGCGCAAGATCCGAACGCCCCATCTTGAACAAAGCCTCTAACACATATTTTTCCATATACGGGCTCGCATGTTTCTCCTCCACAAGCACTTCAATGAGCGCAGGATATTTATCTTCCGACGCAAGCCCCGACACCACCGCCATAGCCTGCGCGCGGTCGTCGGTAGCGCCTTTATACGACGGGGTGCGATAAGCGGTCCCATCCCAGAAGCGGCCGTCGAAAGCATTGCTTATCGAGTCCATTTTTGCCTGTATCATCCGGGCGTCGGCCTCCTTGCCGAGCAGCTGAGCAAATTCATTCTCGGCTTTCAAGGCAAGGAAATACCAGCAGTTGTCAAGGATATCGATGTCGATATCCTCGCCCCAGTCGCCCCATTCCCAGTCGCCGGCGCGGTGTACTACGAGGCCTTCGCCGTCGAGCTCCCAGACATCATGAAGATACCGGAGCAGCGGCTCATAGATATCCGCCACAAACGAGCTGTCGGCGCTATAGAAATATTGGGTATAGAAACCATACCAGCCTACCGAGGCAAGCATCTGCAGCGGCAATTCACGGTTCCAGTTCACCGACGGTATCGGCGACGCTATCACGCCGCTGTCGCGCTGCCAGTTCATCAGCTCGTATATTCCTTTGCGTGCAAGCTGCCATGCCGAGGGCGAGAGAGCATAGAATGTCTCTCCGAGCTCATTGACCTCATCGCCCCACCATTGCGCCCGCTCGCGGTCGGGACAATCCATATAATTGTCGCGCATGGTGATATAGAGCGTACGGGCCGAGCGCTTCCACAATTCGTTCAAGAACACGTCGTTGCACTCGAAAGAGCCTGTAAAATCAGTGTCATAGCCCGTCTCGCGGTATTTGAGGTCAATCACTTCCACGCCTTCCGGCACGATATAGTACATCTCATGGCCGTTGATCCAGCCGAGACTCTCATATTCCTGCACACCATCGCGGGTTATATATTCAGCCCTCATATTCGCAGCAGAGCCACCCATATAGTTATCGGTGAGCATGTCGATTTTCACACCTGCCGGCGACTTCACCTTGAGCCAAGGCGTCACCTGAGCGTTATAAGGCAACTTACAGATAATGGTATCGCCACTCTGCCGGCGGCTCACATAGTCGCGCAGACCGCTGTTTTTCCATTGGGGTATAGGGCGCTCTACAAGCCGTCCGAAGGGCGAGCGCGAAGCGTCGGCGATATATACCGCATTAGCCATCTTTCCCTTGTAGTCAGGCATATACCAACCGCTGCGCTCTCGGCGTGCGTCGTAGCGTATATTGCTCTCAGGCAGGCGGTAATTTGGGTGAGGCGCCTCTGTGTCGCCGTAAGCGTCGTAAGGCACACATTTCCATGATGTGTCAGATACAATCTCAAGCTCGGGCGACAAAGCCTCAAAGAACAAGCCGGCCGTGCCGCTGCTCACATGCGAGAATCCGTTCTTGCCGAAATGCCAAACCAACAGTGCTATCGTATTCTCTCCTTTTTTAAGATAAGGAGCGATATCCACGCGGTCGAAATATGTTGCCTCGGGAGCCGGCCCACGTTTAAGACCACCCTCAAACACCACCGGCTCTCCATTTATCCACAGCCAATACTTACTGTCTACAGCAATATCAGCCATAAGTTCTGCCGGCAAATTGTCGGCATTTACTGTCGTGCGGTATATCAGCCAGCTGTTAGGCTTACTCTGGCAAGTTTCGCTGCCAATCCATACCGCTTTGCGCTCCCCTGCCCTGACTTGTACGGGCAGCAACAGGAGTAATGCGAGAATAATGTATGTGATGTTTTTCATGGTAGGTCAAGATTAGAAAGGTGTTCCGTCGTCTCTGTTGGCGGCATTGTCTGCCGGGCCTCCGATTCCGAGGGCGGCAGCGTCGGCGGCTGCCTGCTCGGGGTTGGCCTGCGCGACGGCTGTATCGGCATTGTCGCTCGCCGAGATGGAGCCGTAGGTCTGCAAGGCGGCTTCGCTGCTGTTGTCCCAGTTCTCGAAGCGCACATACTCATGGCGGAAGAACATATCTACCGTATCAGTACTACCGCTACGGTGCTTAGCCACGATAAACTCGGCCTTACCCTTGATATTGTTGCCATCCTCATCGACCGACGCCTTGAGATAATATTCGGGGCGGTGGATGAAGCACACGATATCTGCGTCCTGCTCTATCGCTCCCGATTCACGGAGGTCGGACAGCTGCGGGCGCTTGTCTTTATTGCCGCGGTCTTCGAGCTTTCGGTTAAGCTGCGACAGCGCTATTACAGGGATATCGAGTTCCTTTGCCAACTGCTTGAGCGAGCGCGATATAGTAGAAACTTCCTGCTCGCGGCTGCCCAGCTTGATACCGGCCGTCATAAGCTGCAGGTAGTCAATCACAATCAGCTTTATGCCATGCTCGCGCACGAGTCGGCGCGCTTTGGTGCGGAGCTCCATCATCGACAGACCTGAAGTATCGTCGACATAAAGGGGCAAGCCGTTGAGCCGCTGTATGCGGTTGAGCAACTGATTCCATTCAAGGTCGCTCAAATGTCCGCTCTTGATCTTGTCGCCGGGAATCTCGCAGGCGTTAGAAATAAGACGGTTCACAAGCTGCTGGTTGCTCATCTCAAGCGAGAATACAGCCACCGGATTATTCTGCATGGCGATATTCAGAGCCATCGACAGCACGAAGGCAGTCTTACCCATAGCCGGGCGGGCGGCGATGATAATGAGGTCGGAGTTCTGCCAGCCCGAGGTAAGTTTGTCGAGCCCCACAAAACCTGTGCTCAGACCGCTGATACCTGTCGACCGCTGTGCCGCTATCTGCATAAGGTCGATGGCGCGGGTGAGCAAGGGGTCGATCTGCGTTACATCTCGCTTGAGGTTGCGCTGTGATATCTCGAAAAGCTTGCCTTCAGCTTCCTGCAGAAGATCGTCGATATCGTTACTCTCGTCGAACGCACCGTTTTCTACATTCGAGGCAAACGCTATCAACTCGCGGGCAAGATACTTCTGAGCCACAATGCGGGCGTGATATTCGATATGCGCCGCCGAGGCCACATTCACAGTCAACGACGCCACAAAACCGGCACCACCCACTTTCTCAAGCTCGCCGTCGTTGCGCAGACGGTTTGTCACCGTTATCATATCGATAGGCTCTTCGGCAAGACCGAGCGATTGTATGGCCCGATATATCGTGGCATGACGCGGCTCATAGAAACTTTCTACCTTAAGTATGTCGCACACAAGCGAGAAAGCGTCTTTTTCAAGCATGAGCGCGCCAAGCACGGCAGCCTCAATCTCAACTGCACGCGGCACAAGGCGCCCGGCAATCTCGGGCGGCAATGCTGCCGTAGCGCCGGGACGACGGTTCTGACGGAATGTTGCTGTTAGCTCTGTCATTTTTTCTTGCGGGCTTTATCTATGAAATCTTTTGTCGGTACGAAATAAATCTCCACACGGCGGTTTTTTTCACGGTTGGCCACACCGGTGTTGGGCGCCACCGGCTCGTCATAGCCAAGGCCGTAGGGTATCACCGGGCTCTCGCCTCCGAGCGCATGAGCGAAATACTCGTCGATGGCATTTACTCGGTCGGCTGTTATACGCTCGGCATATATCTCATCGCCGGTATCATCGGAATGGACTGCCATCACCACCTTATATTTGTCATCGCGCTTGATATACGGCACAAGCTTTGCAAGAATCTGCTTGCCCCCATCCTTTAAAGATGTCGAGTTGGCCCCAAAAAGACTGCGGCACGGTATAGTCACCATAGTGACCTCACCTTTGCGCACACCCTGAGCCTCGAATCCGGCTTGTTTGAGAGTGCGGGTAAGCAGTCCCATCGCGTTGGCGACAGCTTCACTATGCTTGGGGTTAACCTCGGGGGTTGCTATATTCTGCTCTATATTTACCGAATACGGATCTTCAGCCGGTTCTGCGGCAAAAACCGCCACCGACAGAATCATACCCAACGCGGCAATCAGAGGCCGCGACACTGCCATGATACTTCTTTTCATCACAGCAGGGATTCTTGGTATCCGTATTCAGCTTTTACCATAGCCTCGATTTCTTCTTCACTGAAGTCTACAGCTGCACGATGACGGCGGAGCTGTTTCGATATATAAGCCACTATCTCTGCCATATCTGGCTCATCGTCGTCCTCATCGTCCATATTGATGTCGAGGTCTCCGTTTTCTTCGTAGAATGAATATATCAGGTCGAGAATCTCAAATACAGCTTCTTCATTACGCCTGTCGGCCGCGAGGGTGGCAATCATGGCCTCTATGGCCTCATTTTCATCGTATTCTTTCATGTTTTTGAGGAGTTTAGGTCAACAAGTCCTGCGGGCAGGTCCATGTCGATTATTTGATTTTCAACGTCGATATCGGCAATCAGCTCTTCGCTCGCCGGCACATATATTTCGTTTCCGGCCGGAGTCTGCACTACAAAGAGAGGGTTGTGCTCCGTCGGCTCTATATAGTCTTTTATAGTGCCTATGGGCGCACCAGAGTCTTTGAGTTCAAATCCTTTCAGGTCTTCAAGATAGATCCTGTCGTCATCATCTTCAAGATCTGCAGGGTCGCACTCCATCAGCAGCGGTTTGTTGGCAAGCATCGACGCTTCATTTTCATTATTTATACCCTTGAGGGTAAGCAGATATCCCGCACCTTTATAGCGCACTCCCGCGACTCTGAAAGGCACGTCAAGACCATCGATTTCGGCAAACACAAAATCATCAGCCTCGATTTCAATGCCGTCTACATCTATCATGGCCGAGATTTCACCCTTAATGCCGTGGGGCTTGCCGAATTCGCCTACCTCAAGCAACTGCAGTCCGGTCATTTCTTTTTCTTCTTACGGCCCGAGGGAGTCGGAGCTTGTTTGAATTCGTGAAGATATATCCGCTCAGGGTCTGCGTCAATCGCACCATGACTCATAGCACGTAAGTCGTTGAGCACACGGCGGTCATCCACGCCCTCAGGATTGGCGGCCATAAGGGTTTTCTTCATCTGGTTGGCGACGAGTGTAATCAGGGCATTGCGCTCGTCGCCGTCTTCCATTGATACTGCTGTTTCGATAAGGCGCGGTATCAAGCGGCCGTAATGACGATAGGGAAACGAGCCGGGACGCTCTGCCGGCACCGGCTCGGGCATATCGCCGAACACCCGACGGTCAACAATCTCATAGGGATAGTCTACATCAAGCGTGAAATCGCTCATTATAGCCAGATGGTCCCACAGTTTGCGGCGGTATTCTTCGATATCTCCGCTGGCCGGGAAAAGCGTCATCATTGCGTCGATTATCGTGGTGGCGCAGATGTTTCGCTCCTCGCGGTCTTCTATGGTGGTGCAGTAGTCCACCATATTCTGTATGTTGCGCCCGTATTCGGGCAAAACGAGTTTCTTCAGTCGGTTGTTATATGTGAGCATATATTTCTGTAGTTTTTAAGACCCCAAAGTTACTCAAAAATTCGCAAACCGCAAAGTCTTGAAAACTTACAGCCCCAAATATAGTGTCAGTTCACCACTTGTGGTCTTTCGGGAAATCTTTACCGCTCCAAGCCTTGCGCGAGGTCCAATCCTGTGCCGAATCGCTCCAGAACGGATGTGTACTCGGCAGTCCGAGAGGCAGAAAAGCAAGAGAGGTCATATAGAGCGAACCATTGTTGGTATACCAGTCGGCCACTCCCGGCTGGCGTCCGGTAAAGCCGATAGTCAGATAGCCGCCGTCGTTGAAATTCTCTTTGCCGTCATACATATTGTGCATTACAGCTGTCAGGGCTGCGCGCACTTGCCCCGGAGTGAGGCCGGCAGGCAGTTTGTCGTACCACGCCATCAAAGCAAGCGGCTGCATGGTGGCCATGCGGTAAGGTATCGACCGCCCGAATACGGGGAATGTGCCTTCGGGAGAAATGAAGCGTTCTAGGACTATGCTGTATTTCTGCGCACGCTTAAGGGCCTGACTGTGATATTTGCCATAGTTTATGCGTGTACGTTTACCGCTGTCGCGCATGGCGGCAAGAGTCTCGAGATACATCGGGTGGAACACGTAGCTGCTGTAGTAGTCAAAGGCAAAATCAGGGCCGTCGGCATACCAGCCGTCGCCGGTATACCATTCCTCGGTCTTGCGGATGGCTGAGTTGACACGATAGATATCAGCGTCGGCCCCGGCCTTGGCAAGAAGACTCTCTATTGTAGATGAGAACAGAAGCCAATTGGTATAAGGCGGGTCAACCACGCGGAGCCCCTTGAATGATTCTATATAGCGTTGCTTTGTTGTTTCGTCAAGAGGCACCCAGAGAGTGTCGTAGGCGCGGAGGAATGATTCTGCGATATAAGCGGCGTCGACAAGCGCCTGCCCCTCGCCACGCCACAGCAGGTAATCGGGGCTTTCGGGGTCAACGGCATTGCGGTAGCTTGCCAGAGCCCACTCGCGGAGCTGTCGGCGCAGGGCGCCTTCTTCGGTATCATCATCAGGCAAAGCGAGCCACGGCGCGATTCCGGCCATAAGTCGGCCGAAAGCCTCCATGTATGTCACGCGCTTGTCACGGCCGTCCCATGTAGGGCTTACCTCCACTTCCATGTTGGCCTGCAGTTTGCCCTCTGCCATATTCTTAAGCACGGGGGCTGCCATCTTATATGCAAGGTCAACCCAATATTTGCGGTCGGCATTGCTGTCTTTTTCAAGATAGCGCACATATTCGCATGCGGCAAGGAGGAAAGCGCCCACGCCGAAGTTTGATGTCGACTTCACATCCACCACCTGCCCGGGAATAGCTTTCTCGCCGATTGGCTGCACATAACCAATCGAGCCGTCTTTCTGCAGTGCTATAGTCGACAGATATTTCCAGCCTTTCTTGGCTGCGTCGAGATATTTTTCATCTTTAAGATAGCCGTTGTTTATGCCCCAGAGCAAGCCGTAGGTAAAGAATGCCGTACCGCTCGTCTCATAGCCGGGAGCATGGTCGGGGTCGGCCATTGAGCGTGTCCAGTGGCCTTCGGGCTGTTGAAGGGCTACTACAGCGTCGGCCATCTTCACATATTTGTCTTCAAAGAATTTACGGTGTTTATAGTCGGCAGGAAGATCTTTGAGCACTTTGGCAAGGCCGGCAAGCACCCAACCGTCGCCGCGGGCCCAAAAATCTTTCTTGCCGTTTACGCTCTTATGCTTGGGATACACATATTTTGCGTCGCGGTAATAGAGTCCTTCTTCGGCGTCATACATTATGCTGTCGCTCACGCACAGATACTCATAGAGCTTATCAAGATACTTTCCGTTACCGGTGATATTGTAGAGCTTTGTCATCACAGGCATTACCATATAGAGGCCGTCGCTCCACCACCAATAATCGTTGGCCGGAGTCGACATCTCATATTCCATCACCTCGCGCGCACGGCGGATACGTCTGTCGTCAGGCAATATGTTATATAGGTCGGCATATACCTGAAAGCATATCTGCCAGTCGCCGAAGAGCACATGCTCATCTGTCTCGCCGTAGTTATATTTCCATTTGCTGCGGTCGTTGCTCTTTGCACCTTTCCATTGATTATGCTCTGCCCATGCCTGAGAGTAATCCCGCCAAGCGTCGTTGCCGGTCAGAAAATACGCTTCCATATTTCCGGTATGGTAAGCGGCGTTGTCCCAGAATGCACGTGTCTCGGGTTTATGCTCCGACTGCCAGTGATTGTTCACTTTGCTTATCATATCGCGGACAGCCTTGGATTCTTTGGTAGAAGCTATTAGAGGCATTACAATGACGAGCATAAGTATGCTCAGCAAGGTCTTTTTCATGGTATCTCTATGATGATTTATTAATGTTTACAAAATTACAAATTTTTCTCCAAAATAAAAAAAGTTTAAAAAAGTTGCCGAAAAATTTGCACAGTTCAAATTTTAGGCGTAACTTTGCACCGCAAAACAGATGGTGCCCATAGTTCAGTTGGTTAGAACGTCGGATTGTGGTTCCGAAGGTCGTGGGTTCGAATCCCACTGGGCACCCTAAGCGGATTGATTCTTTCAGTCCGCTTTTTTATTCTATATCATGGTCACAGCTTCTATTGTCGTGCATAATACACCTCCGGCTCAGTTGCAGAAGGCTCTCGAATGTCTGCTGCGATACCGGTTTCATGCGGTGTATGTGATCGACAACAGCCCTTCCGACTCCCTGAAACATTCATGCCCGCCGGCTGTGATATACCACCATGTAGAGAATAGAGGCTTCGGGGCAGGCCACAACATCGCCATTGCCGAGGCGCTCGCCATTGGCTCTCAATTCCATCTGGTAATGAACGCCGATGTCTGCTGGGAGGGCGACATAATAACTTCCCTTGTCGCTTACATGAAAGACAATGCGGATGTCGGCATGGTAATGCCCAAGGTTTACTACCCCGACGGTGCTCTTCAATACGCCTGCCGTATGTTGCCCACGCCATACGATTTGTTTGCAAAGCGCTTCCTGCCACCGTCTTTGACCCGCCGCCGGATGGAGCGCTACCTCCTTGCAGACCACGACCATGATTTCCCGCTGAATTGCCCATATCTGTTGGGGAGCTTCCTCTTCTTCCGGACTGCAGCTTTGCGCGACGCCGGGCTATTCGACGAGCGTTTCTTCATGTATCCCGAAGACATCGACATCACCCGACGTATCCACCGCAAATGGAAAACTATGTATTGGCCCGGAGTCAGCATAATACACGAACATGCGGCAGCTTCGCGAAAAAGCCGCCGCATGCTGTGGATTCATATCACCAATATGATACGTTATTTCAACAAATGGGGTTGGCTCTTCGATAGCGAGCGCCGCCGCGTCAACCACATTCTTCGCGCTTCAATCACTCCGGCCACAAAGCCGCAGAACGGACGCGGATAATCACTCCACTTTTATCACATTCATGCCGCACCGGCGGCAATCGAAGTCGAGCCTATACTGCCCCGACTCATTGCGCAGATACAGCGGCTGCGGCAGCTTGTCTGCACCTTTTTCGCGCAGGCAGGCTCCGAGTTCGCGGCGTATGCAGTAGCGGGTCTGCATTACCCGTATCTCCCCCTTTGGCAAATTTGTCTCCAACGCCTCTTGCTCTATCTTAGCGCCATGAGATTCATAAAATCGGCGCGAGAGACGGTTTGATACATTGTCGTGATAATCAAGCTTCATGCCGGCAAAAGAATCCTCGGCAAGAACCGATGGCTTGCGGCGGTCGTAGACATACCTTGCGGCCGCTACGCTGTCGAGCAATTCCAATGCGTCGCGACGAGCCTGCGTCAGTGTCGACGCGGCTACAAAGCGGTCGCCGAGGCGGTCGTCGGTACTCGCTATCTTATATATTGTATCTCCGGTCTTTTCAATCACACGGCGGCGAGGCTCCGATTGGTCGCTGCGCGCCTGCTGGTATTCGCTGTCGGCTACCAATGTAGCACCACATCCGCGCTCGTCTTTCAGCTCCAAGCATATACGCTTACCGTCAACCGCTGTGATCGCGACCTCCACATCAATAGTCCGGCGGCACGACGAATCCTTGCTGTCGAGAACATCGAAGAACGCCTTGTCGGTATTGCGGTAGAGTTTCATTCCCGGCGTTAGTTTTTCAGGCTCACTCGCAGGATAAAGTATGTTTCCTTCCGATTTATTGAGCCGGAAACCGTGATATTCTCCGTCCTTGTCAAAATATCCGAGACCGTCGCCATTGGCCAATTCGGTATTCAAGCGCGCCGCGAAACTGCGTCGGCGACGGTCGTAAGCTCCCGTCACGACGCCAATCTCACAACCTGCCCACTTAGGGGTGTCAATCGACGCCATACGCCCTGGCTTGGTAAGGAAATACGAGGTATATCCGCGGTTGAATGTCCTCAGGAGGTCAGCCTCGAAAGCAGACGTGGAAGTTCCTTTTGAAGCACGGATATATGCCCTGTCCGACTCTTGGCAAATCTTGTCGAGCAATTCACTGTAGCGGCGCGTCACATTGGCCACGTAGCGGGCGTCTTTCAGACGTCCCTCTATTTTAAATGACGACGCTCCGGCTTCCACAAGCTCGTTGAGCGACAGACTCCGGTTAAGGTCGCGCAACGACAGATAATGCTTGCGCGGTGCTACCTGCCTGCCGGCACGGTCGACAAGTTCGTAAGGCAGTCGGCACATCTGCGGGCATGTTCCGCGGTTGGCACTGCGCCCCGTCGCCACAAATCCGGCCTGACAATCACCACTGTAGCTCACACATAATGCACCGTGCACAAAGACTTCCACCGGCACCCCGGCAGCCTCGGCACACGAGCGTATTTCATCGCAGGTAAATTCGCGAGGCAGCACAAGTTGCGAGAACCCGGCCTGCGCGAGCAGCCGCGCCTTCTCAGGTGTGCGGATATCACATTGCGTGCTGGCATGAAGTGCGATGGGTGGTAAATCCATCTCAAGATATGCCATATCCTGCACGATGAGTGCGTCTACACCCGCTGAATATAGCTGCCATACAAGTCTGCGCGCTTCATCAAGTTCTTTGTCGTAGAGTATCGTGTTCATCGTGACATACACTCTTGCCCTGAAGCGATGGGCGAAAGAGCATAGTCCGGCGATATCATCTACGCTGTTGCCGGCGGCGGCTCTGGCACCGAAAGCAGGAGCTCCGATATATACCGCGTCGGCTCCGGCAAGCACGGCTATGCGCCCGACTTCGGCATTGCGTGCCGGCGACAGAAGCTCAAGAGTGCGCATATCCAAGTCGGTTAAGGATTTCAAATGCCTCGTCTCTTGACGCTGTTATGCGCTCAGGCTGGTGGGCGTCGCTGTTGACTATAAGGGTTATGCCGGCGTCGACAAGCGAAGGCAGATAGCGCTCGCCGGGAAAGAAGCGCCCGTGCGGCTCCCGGGCTTTTGTATTGATTTCCACAGTGCAACCGTGCGCCACGATAGACTCAATCATCTCCTCTACTCTGCTGCGGTAGAAACTGCTTTCTTCAATTCCCTCCGCATAGTAATTGGCATTCTGCCCCACCTTGTCAAAATGTCCGAGGATATCAAAACCGCCGGCCTCAATCATCGCGAGTGACTGGCGGTAATATGTGTCCACTACATATTCTATGTCACCCCTGAAATATTCTTTCATCCTTCGTGAGAAGTTGTCGAAATGACCGTCGATGTCTACATATACACCCTCTTGCGAAGGAATGAAATGTACCGAGCCTATAGTGTAATCGAGCGGTAAGGTCTTGAAATATTCATTCGCCGGCCCCCATTCCGACCCAAGATAGTCGATTTCCATGGCGGCATAGAATTTACATGACTGAAGCTCAGGCAAGCTCTTAAGGCGGTTTACCTCGCTAAGATATCCATCTACATCCAAGGTAAGCATATTGCATGGCGATGGAATCGGTATGGGGCTGTGGGGCGAGAATCCATAGTGCTTCATGCCCGCGGCCACTGCTGCCCGTGCCATGGTTTCCATCGGAGCCCTGCCGTCGCAAAACTGCGTATGACTGTGAAAATTATAATCCCGTGTCCGTGATATTATTTCTTTAAAATCCATAAATTTCTTCTTACCTCAAAAAAATTCCCGAAAACCCCGTCACTCACATCCTACACTCTTTACCCCTATCATACGATATCTTACAAACATCGCCATGCAAGCCACATCGGCGACAAAAGCCACCATAATCGCCTTGTCAAAGCCGAGACCGAAACCTTCAGGGCTCGGGGCGGTAAAAAGATAAGTTGTAACCACTGTTGTCATGAAGAGCGCCGGCACCATCGTCACGACAAATGCTCTGCCATGGCGGGCAAGATAAACCGTGGCTGCCCATAGCGTGAAAGCAGCCAACATCTGGTTGGTCCATGCAAAATAGCGCCACAGCACATCAAAATCAAGCATCATCAACGCAAATGTGCAGACAAACACCGGAACCGACACCAACAGACGACGCAAAAGCTTGCTCTGGTCTATCTTCAGCATGTCGGCGACAATCAGGCGTGCCGACCGCAGGGCCGTATCTCCGGTGGTGATAGGGGCGGCCACAACACCCAATATCGCCACTACGCCGCCCACGACTCCAAGCCACGACACCGAGATGTCATGAACAAGGTCGCCGGCTGTATGCGAGCCCATATATTCCTGCAGGCCTTCATAGCCCCCGGTAAAGGAAATTGCGGCAGCCGCCCATATAAGGGCAACCATACCCTCGGCAACCATGGCTCCGTAGAATACCGGCCGAGCAAGGCGTTCGTTCTTAAGACATCGCGCCATCATCGGCGACTGCGTGGCATGGAAACCCGAAATCGCTCCGCAAGCTATACTCACAAACATCATCGGGAAAAGAGGATGTGAGTCGGCTGCCGGATGTCGCGACTGAAGTCCTTCAGCAAAACCATCGGGGATCGCATGGCCGCCAAAGATAAGTGCCGTCAGGAGCCCGGCGGCCATAAAGAGCAGCGCGAAACCGAAAATCGGATAAAAGCGTCCTATCAGTTTGTCGATAGGCAAAAGAGTGGCGGCGATATAATATACGAATATCACACTTATCCAGAATCCGAGTCCTGCCCAAGAGGGTGTCATGTTGGCAAGGAGTCCGGCCGGCGTAAGCACAAACACAGCACCTACAAGCACGAGCAGCACTACCGATACCACACGCATGATCTGCTTCACAACCGGGCCGAGTTCGCGTCCTACAAGCTCAGGCAAGGATTCGCCTCCCGAACGGACCGACATCATCGCCGAGATGAAATCATGCACGGCACCGCCCAAGATTGTACCTGCGACAATCCATATAAACGCCGCCGGGCCGAACATCACGCCCATTATGGCACCGAAAATCGGGCCGAGACCCGCGATATTGAGAAACTGTATGAGAAACACCCGCCAAGTAGGCATTTCCACAAAATCGACTCCGTCGGCACGTGTCTGTGCAGGCATAAGGCGCTTGGGGTCAACCCCAAACACTTTCTCTATAAGCCAACCGTAGAGGGCATAGCCCCCTACGAGTATGGCAAGTGATACAAGAAGAGTCGTCATTGACGTATCTCAGGCGTAGATGTCGGGCTATGGCCTATCGTCTGACGCATGGTGGTGTCGGCCTCCATATTCTTCATCCGATAGTAATCCATAATACCGAGATTGCCACTGAGGAATGCCTGTGCCATTGCCTTGGGAAGCTCACATTCGGCTTCGATAACCTTGGCGCGGGCTTCCTGCGCGAGAGCTTTCATTTCCTGCTCGCGGGCGATAGCCATGGCACGGCGCTCTTCGGCCTTGGCCTGAGCGATGTTCTTGTCGGCATTGGCTTGGTCAATCTGAAGGGCTGCACCGATGTTACGGCCTATATCGATATCGGCAATGTCGATAGAGAGTATCTCGAAAGCAGTGCCCGAGTCAAGGCCTTTGCGGAGAACAAGCTTCGATATAGAGTCAGGATTCTCAAGTACCTGCTTATGGCTTTCCGACGAACCGATCGACGACACTATGCCCTCACCCACACGGGCAAGCACGGTATCTTCGCCTGCACCGCCAACGAGCTGGCGTATATTGGCGCGGACTGTCACACGGGCTTTGGCGATAAGCTGGATACCGTCTTTGGCAACAGCGGTCACCGGAGGAGTATCGATAACTTTGGGATTCACGCTCATCTGCACGGCTTGGAACACATCGCGGCCGGCAAGGTCGATGGCGGTGGCCATTTTGAAACCGAGGTCAATATTAGCTTTAGACGCCGACACGAGCGCATGAACCACACGCTCTACATTACCGCCGGCAAGATAGTGTGCCTCAAGATCATCTCGGGTCACATCATGCAGGCCGGCCTTGTGAGCTTCGATAAGAGCCCTTACTATAACACTTGCAGGAACCTGACGGATACGCATGAGCACAAGCTGCATGAGCGAGATCTTAACGCCGCTTACGCGGGCCGATATCCACAGGAAGAACGGACAATAATAGAAGAAGACTATCAGTACTACAATGGCAAGTACGATAACCAAGACTACTGTTAATTTCATATAGTTAGGATTAGCTGATTAATTCATCTGTTTAAGTTTCGCAAGCGAAACTCGTTTATTTTGAGTTTAAGGAGTTTAGATATTCCTCGGTAAAAGTAAACCATTTAAACTTTATAAACTGCGCTGAAAGCGCTCTAAACCTCAAGTTTTCTAGTTGCAAGGCAACTTGCGAAACTTGAAATCATCTGTTTTTCTCAAGCCTTACAGCATTGTTGACCTGCGAGGCATAACGACGGCGCAAAGTTTCGGTCTCACGCTCGCTGTCGAGAATCTGCGCACCGACATCGCGCGCGCCCTTGCGGTATCTTTCACGCATCTCGTCCTCGGCTGCAAGGTGCTTGTCGAGATTGAGTTTTGTGGCCAGAGCCTCAAGCATGGCGCTGCGGGCCTGTTTGTTGGTAAAATCGGCAAGCGTGGTATAGATCTTCCCGTTGCCCATATCGAGCGCGAAAAGCTGGGGAGCGGTGTCTACCACCTGCGTCTGCTGCGGCAATTTTCCGGCAAGCAGTTGGCTGTAGTCCACTCCTTGGCGACGGGTCAATGCTATATTGTCAAGTTTGGCAAGGGAGGCCAGATTGGGGTCGTCGCTGTCGGCATTGACGCGCATGGCCGACGGTGCAAAGACATATACAGTCACCTTTCCGGGAATTTGGTTGCGGTCAGTGGCAAACCAACCGAGACCCGAGGTTTCGTCGATTGCCAGCATAAAGTCGTTATATGGTGAATTGTACGGCATACCCATATTCTGGGGCTGATAGTATGCACCGTCCTCATTCTCGTTGCGGCGGGTCATGAATATATCGTAGCCGCCGAGTGAATTCTCGCCATCCGAGGCGTAATACAGCGTGACGCCATCGGGCATAAGAAACGGGAATTTTGCATTACCGCCTCCGGCAAGACTCTCGTCGAGCATGCGGGTATGATCAAGTGTGCCGTCATCAAGTATATTGGCGCCAAAAAGATTGAACACTTCTGATGAATCCGAGGCAGCCCAAAGCAGCTCACTATTGTTCTGAGGTATATAGGCAAGCGACAGGCTTCGGGCCTTGCGACCCGCGCCGGCACGCTGCACAGCCTCCGGCGGCAAGATACGGCCGGCGGCTTCCGACAGGCGATATACCTTGAAGAAATCAGCGCTGTCTACACTTATAGAGTCGAGTATCTCTATTTTTTCTACACGCTCAAGCATATTGCGCATTCTCACCGCACGCCCCTGTAGTTCCGTAAGCTCGTCAGGCACTGCCTTTTTCGCTTTTTTCAGGGCGGCCTCCCAATCGTCGATATAGTCGGCGGCCTCGTCGGCAAGATAATTGTCGAGGGCGCCGATGGCGAGAAGACGCGACGCTTCTGCCACACCGCGGCTCTGTGCCTGCTCAAGATATTTGCGGGCTTGACCGTAATCACCCATGGCATAGAGCGACGCACCGAGATAATAGTTCACCGTCCCATCTTTAGGTTTGCTCTTTATCAGCTTGCGCAAAGTCTCTATCGCTCCGGTATAATCCCCTTCACGATACATGCGTTTGGCATCATCGACCGGTGCGCCGCAGAGGCTCACAGCGACCATCGTCGCACCAAGCAGAGTATATATCCTTTTTAATTTCATAGCTTACATTTTCTCTGCGAATTTACGCATTTTTTCGCCCGATTGCAAGCAAAAGCCCATTTTTCTTTCCTTTTGAAGCTATAATATTTTGCAATATTGAGGCAAAACAATTACCTTTGCAATCTGAAACTTTAATTCTTATGACCGAAGACGATATCAAAAAGCTGCGTCGCGATCCCGACGGACTTTTATCTTACGAATATCTCGCCAACCATATCGGCGAATGTGGCCCTGATGAAATCGACAGCATTATCGACAACATGAGCCGCGTCGACCTCTCCGGCCAATTTCTGGCCAGCGCCGCCCGATATCTCAATGCCATAGACCCTCAGGGTTATGAACCGGCAATACGCACTCTCGTGGCCGGTGCCATCGACAAAGACCGCGAGCACAAGTATCTGCCCGACCTTTTGCAAGGGCTCTATGGTGCTGACTATGAGGTACGGGCGAAAGAGCTGATTGCCGCTGACGATAATTTCCGCCGTATCTACAAGCGACTCTTCCCCACAACTGTAATCTGACATTTTCATGACAAACTTCTTTACTCGCGCCTTCACTATCGGCGCGATGTGTTTTGCCGCCATTGCCTGCCACTCTGAGGCTGCTGCCGGCGGTGACAATAATTCTAAAACTGACATGGACAATACACAGGCAACTGACACGGCTTCGGTGCGCGTGGAAGTTGAAACTACAGAGGGTAACTTCACCGTAATGCTCTACGGCGATACCCCCAAGCACCGCGACAATTTCGTAAAACTCGCCCGAGAGGGATATTACAACGGCACTCTCTTCCACCGCGTCATCAAAGATTTTATGATTCAGGCCGGTGACCCCGATTCTAAAAATGCCCCCGCCGGAAAAGCTCTCGGCTCAGGTGGCCCCGATTATAAAATCGACGCCGAAATCGTTTTCCCCAAGCATTTCCATAAGCGCTATACCCTTGCCGCCGCACGTCAGGGCGATCAGGTCAACCCAATGCGCCAGTCATCAGGCTCGCAATTCTATGTTGTAACCGGCACCAAACTCGACACCGCTCAGGTGGCCGGCCTCGAACAGCGCCTTAAGATGAGCCGCATGCAGAAAGCATTCAACGACCTCGCCATGGAGCACCGCGACAGCATTCGCCAAATGCAAATGCGTGGCGACCGCGAGGGACTGAAAGCTCTCCAAGATACTCTCGTGGCGCAAGTTGAGGCTCAGGCTGCAAACGACACCACTCCCGCTCTGACTCCCGAGATGAAAGAAGCATACACCACTGTCGGCGGCGCACCTCATCTCGATGGCGACTATACTGTTTTCGGTGAAGTTATCAGCGGCTTCGACACCATCGACCGTATCGAGAAAGCCGAGACCGACGGACGCGACCGTCCCAAAGAAGACGTCCGTATCATCGCAATGAAAGTGCTTCAGTAAAATGCTGACAGTAAACCGCCACACCTTGGCCAACGGTCTGCGTATCGTGCACTCGCCCGATACCACCACGGCCATGGTGGGCGTAAATATTTTATATAACGTCGGGGCGCGCGATGAGCGCCGTAATCTCACCGGCATGGCTCATTTATTTGAGCACCTCATGTTCGGCGGATCGGAAAACATACCTGATTTCGACGCCGAACTCGAATTCGCCGGCGGCAGCAGCAATGCTTGGACAAGCAATGACCTCACGAATTTCTACCTCAGCATACCCGCTCAGAACGTAGAGACGGCCTTTCACCTTGAGAGCGACCGCATGATGGCATTGTCGTTTGACCCTCACTCTCTCGATGTGCAGAAAGGCGTCGTGATTGAAGAATTCAAGCAGCAGTGCCTCGACCGTCCTTACGGACGCCTCATGCACACCCTCCGCGAAGCCCTCTACTCGCCTGCCCACCCGTATTCATGGCCGGTAATCGGCATTGAGCCCGACCATATAGCGCGCGTGAAGATGACCGACGTAAAAGATTGGTTCTACAGTCATTACGCACCCAACAACGCGATTTTGGCCGTTACTGGCAACATCGCTTTCGACCGTGTTGTCGAACTTGCGGAGAAATGGTTTGGCACCATCCCGCGCCGCGACATCAAGCCCCGCATACTCCCATCTCCGGGTTTCCCGACTGATAATGTCTATCGCGAGGTAATCGACAATGTGCCGACAACTATGGTGACCGTAGCCATCCCCATGGCCGCCTACGGTACCGAAGCATATTTTGCCGCCGACGCCATCACCGATCTTCTTTCAGCCGGCAGAGCGTCGCGTTTCTCATCACATATTGTCCATGACAAAGGCCGTGGACTCGTCACAAGTGCCGACGCTTCAATTATCGGAAGTGAGCACGAGGGCATACTCCTGATGATGGCCCGGATAACAGGAAACTCAGACTCCGACATCAGCCGCGCCCGCGACCTTATGCTCGACGAAGGGCGGCTTCTCGCCCGGCAAGGCGAGATTTCCGACCGCGAGTGGCAACGCTCTCTTAATAATTTTGAATCGACTTTCCGCTTCGGTAACGTCGGTTACATATCCCGTGCAAGCAACCTCGCCTTGGCCGAATACCATGGCGAAGACCTCAACAGCACCGTCGACGACCGGCGCGGCCTCACCACCGACGTTATCGCACGCCATGCCGACGAGCTTTTCAACAGCACTCCTGCTGTCACTGTTGCATATCGCAACGCCTGAAACGTTTTTCTCCGCTCCTCTACCTGTTTGAATTCGTTAACCTTAAAGCGCTTTCAGCGCAGTTTATGTAGCTTATAAAGTTTAGTTTTACAAATGTTTACCTAAACTTTTTAAACCTATTTAAACACAGAATAAACATGTTCCGCTTGCGGAACTTAATTAATATAATCTTACTAATCTCTTTCTTTTGCTATGAAAATCAAATTCTTAGCCGGCATGTTTGCTTTAGCCGGCTTCGGCATGACAGTCTATGCCGACAATCCGGTTGCCAATCGCGGCGCTGTTGTCGAGGCAGGCAATGCCCGCTTCACAATGCTCACTCCGCGCATGGTTCGTATCGAATACAGCGACAAAGGCGTGTTCGAAGATCAGGCAACCTTCACCGTCATCAACCGCGAGCTACCCGTGCCGACATTCTCGGTTGCCGACAAAGATGGTGCAATCACCATTTCCGGCGACAGTCTCACACTCCGCTATGTCAAAGGCTCTGATCCCCGCAAGGGCGCAGAAGCGCTCACAGTGACGCTCGCCGACGGTACTCAATGGTACTATGGGAAACCCGACCCGCAGAACCTCAAAGGCACTACCCGAACACTCGACGGCTACGACGGCGGCAAAGCACCCCTGCCACTTGACAACGGTATTCTGTCTCGCTCGGGATGGGCGGTACTTGATGATTCGCCCTCAACCGTGCGCTCCGACGGCAGCCGCTCGCTTGCTTTCGGCGAAAAAGTCGACGGCACTCCTTGGGTAAGCCCGAGAGCCGACGCCGACGCGCTCGACATCTACCTCCTCGCCTACGGACACGACTATACCACAGCCCTGCGCGACTACACACGCATTGCCGGCAAAATGCCCATGCCGCCGGCCTACGTCCTCGGCTATTGGTATAGTAAATTCGCACCCTACTCTGCCGATGATTACCGCACAATGATACGCGAGCTCGGTGAGAACGACATCAACATCGACGTGATGATTCTCGACGTAGACTGGCACTGGGACGCCGGCGAACCCTACAGTACAGGCCGTGGTGCTTGGACCGGTTGGACTTGGAACACCAACCTCATTCCCGACCCTGAAGGGCTCCTGAGCGACATCCATAAAGAAGGACTCCACCTCGCCCTCAATCTTCATCCTGCCGACGGCGTGGCTTTCGACGAAGACGGATATGGAAATATCTGCACCGACCTCGGACTCGACAGCACCACAAAAGCCTCTGTACCTTGGGCTCTGCACGACAAAGACTTCTACCGCTCGTTCTTCAAGCACATCATGCGTGTGCGTGAGAAGCAAGGTGTCGACTTCTGGTGGATCGACTGGCAGCAGAAACTCACCAACGACAGCGTCGACGGCCTCGGCCAGACTTTCTGGTGCAACCACGTGTACTTCAACGACATGAAGAATATGCGTCCCGACCGTCGTCCGCTCATCTACCATCGCTGGGGCGGTCTCGGAAATCACCGCTATCAGATCGGTTTCTCCGGTGACACTTACATCAACTTCGAGACCCTCGCACAAGAGCCACTCTTCACCGCCACAGCCTCCAACGTATGCTACGGCTATTGGGGACACGACCTCGGCGGCCACCTCCTCGCACCAAACGACCCCAACGACCCCGAGCTTCTCATCCGCTGGATGCAATTCGGCGTGTTCACTCCCATTTTCCGCACACATGCCTCAAATCAGGGCAACATTGAGCGCCGTATATGGAAATATGCCGAAATGCCCATCATGCGCGACATCGTGAAACTCCGCTATCGACTTCTTCCCTACATCTACGCCGCAGCCCGCAACAGCTACGAGACCGGCGTAGGTATCTGCCGACCGATGTACTACGCCTACCCCGAAGCCGATGAGGCATACACAAACCCCGGCCAATATTTCTTCGGCGACGACATCATAGTAGCTCCCGTCACCAAAGCCGCCGAAGGCAAGACTGTCAGCAAAGACGTATGGCTCCCCGAGGGAACATGGTATTGCCCCGACCTTGGCCGCAGCTTCGAAGGTGGCCGACACATCAGCGCCGATTTCTCGCTCACTCAGATTCCTTGGTTTGTGCGTCAAGGCGCAGTGATTCCTTGCAATGCCGACGATATCAAACGTGCCAACAGCTACTATCCGCATATCGTGCTTGATGTGATTGCAGGTGCCGACGGCTCCGCCACTCTCTACGAAGACCCGGGCGACAACGCCGACTATGCCACCGCATGCAGCACTACCGAAATCAGGCACCACGACGGACGCCTCACCATCGGCGCACGCCAAGGTTCATTCGCCGGCATGCCTGCGACCCGCAGCTACACTGTCCGCGTCCACGACGGCAAAGGCAAAATCCGCACCATTGACATCCCCGCCAAACCCACCGACCGCCCCTTGGAAATAACCCTCTGAAACCTCCCATAAAAACAAATACGCGCGGCAGACCTCAATCTACCGCGCGTATTTGTTTAAATAATTATACTTCTCTGACCAAATTCAAATATCGTTTGGCAAAAGCACTATATGAATATTCACGCTGAAGCCGCAGATTTGCCTCCACTCCCATCCGGTCTCTCAATTTAGGGTCTGCGGCAAGACGGACTATAGCATCCGAAAAAGCCTTTACATCACCGACAGGTAAAATATAGCCTGTAACCCCATCCTCTACCAAACGTGCGTTGTCGCCAACATTCGTAGCAACAACAGGTAAAGATACATTCATCGCTTCCATAATCGAATTGGATGTTCCCTCGAATAGCGAAGTAGAGAGGTAAATATCAGCTTTCGATATCAAATCCAATACACCTCGTGGATTTATCAGTATCTCCGTGCGGTCTTCAATTCCGTAATCCTCAACAAGTTGCTTCACCTTATGCTCAAGTTCGCCATGCCCTATTATGGTATATCGGATCGAGCTGTCTGCAGCCATCGCTTTTGCCATTGTTGCGATAGATGTAGGGTAATCTTTTTGATTTACAAAACGAGCAACCGTAACAACTCTGACAATGTCTTGCCCAAGTCGATGTTCCGGCTCTCGTGTATTGTAGAAACAATTAGGTATCACTGAGATATTCCTGATACCTTTTTTTTCGAAAACCTTTGCTCCTGAATAACTGTTCGCAATAGCTCCGGTAGAAAAACGGGAGCCGATCAATTCAAGCACTGTTTTCCATAAGGGAAGTACACTATTTCGCAATCCTTGAAAACAACGCCGCACACCGACTGCGTGAGCTGCGATCGGCCCCAGTACATCAGCCCTACTCAGATAGCAAAAAAGAAGAGTTATACTTCGCTGACGCAAGATTTCACAAAGCTGACGGTATTGCTTATATACTCCTCCGGATAAACAAACAATATCTTGCTCCGAGAGATTCGATAACGTTACGTTTTCGGCTTCAAAGCCCTGTGATACATCAGAGAGAATCATCGTTACAGAATAATGCTCCGATAATACTCGAGCTAACAGACATGCTTGTTTTTCACCACCACCTTTCTTCAATGAGGGGATAAGAATGGCTATATTTTCCGACTTTTGGATTGCTTCTGGAGTCATACTTATAAATTTATCCGACAAAGTTACAAATTTACATTCTATTACAAAAAAATAACTTAACAATCATGCAGGATTAGAGACTTGGTGTCTTGACAAATACTTATTATTCGTATACGCTTTCTGAAATATTATGGTTTTCATTGCTCTTAACCTGCACATTTTTTCGTAACTTTGTAACTGCTGATAATATATGTCTTATCAGAAGTATGCGTATGACACCCGAAGAGATAGCTCGAGAAAAGATTGACCGCATGTTTGCGGAAGCCGGATGGGCTGTGGTTGACCGCGACCACTACTCTCCCGATATAAGCGCTGCCGCGGTTGAAGAAGGCCTTATGAAAGGCAATCATGAGGCCGACTATCTGCTGTTTATCAACGGCAAAGCTTTCGGTGTGCTCGAAGCAAAGCGCGAGGAAGTCGATGTATCCTCAACGTCTGTCTGCGAGCAGGCAGAGTTCTATACCAAGAGTGTACCATCATGGTGTCCGGCTTGGTACGAGCCACTTCCTTTGGCATACGTTTCCAATGGCAAAGATTTGTTGTTCCGCGACTTGCGCGACCCCGACGGCTCTTATCAGCCTTTGAAAGCCATCCATACTCCCAAACAGATTGTAAAGTTACTCGGTATCACCGACTATTACGCCGCTCTGCCAAACTTGCAGAGGCGCGGACTGCGCGATTGCCAATATGAGGCTATAACCGAACTTGAAAAAAGTTTCCGCGCCGGGCATAACCGCGCGCTCATGGAATTGGCCACCGGCGCAGGCAAGACGTTCACCGCCTGCCTTGCGATCTACCGCATGCTCAATTACACACCGATGAAGCGTGTGCTTTTTCTTGTTGACCGCAACAACCTCGGCAGGCAGGCGGAGGGTGAGTTCGGCAGATTCAGACTCACCGAGAGCGGCGACCCTCTCAACACCATATTCTCGGTCAACAGGCTCAGATCGGCAAGCGTCAAAGAAAGCGACCAAATAGTGATATCCACAATCCAACGCCTTTTCTCTCTCCTATCAGGACAGCCCATAGAAGACTCCGACGATGATGAGGCAACCGAAGATATCCAAGGCCACGTAACTCTGCCGCCCAACCCTGCACTGCCTCACGACTTCTTCGACATGATTATCATCGATGAATGTCACAGAAGCATTTACGGCAATTGGCGTGCAGTACTCGAATACTTCGACACAGCCAAACTCGTCGGTCTTACCGCTACTCCTGTCGCAGAGACAATTGCCTTCTTCAACAATAACCGCGTGATAAGATACTCACTCGAGCAGTCTATTGTCGACGGGGTGAATGTCGCCGAACGTATTTACCGTATCAAGACAAAGGCAGAAGAAGGTGGAGCTATCCGCGAGGGCGACAAATTCCACCGTATCACACGATATACCGGCAAAGTTGAAGACATCCGGAGCAAAACCCTCGAGACTTATACCGGTAAGGAGCTCAACCGCAGCATTGTAAACCCGGCTCAGATTAAACTCGTACTCGAGACGTATCGCGACGCCGTCTACAGCGAAATGTTTACCGACCCGCAGCGCGAGCCCGTAATGGATTATCTGCCGAAGACTCTGATATTCGCCCTCAACGACGCCCACGCCACCAACATCGTCAATATAGCAAAAGAAGTATTCGGACGCACCGACGACCGCTTCGTGCAGAAAATCACATACTCGGCCGGCGACAGCACCGAGCTGATACGGTCGTTCAACAATGACAAAGACTTCCGTATTGCCGTCACAGTCACACTCGTAGCCACCGGCACCGACGTGAAGCCGCTTGAAGTGCTCCTGTTCATGCGCGATGTTGAGTCGCTGCCGCTCTACACTCAGATGAAAGGGCGCGGAGTGCGCACAATCAGCGACGACAAGCTTCGCAATGTCACGCCCAACGCCTTCAGCAAAGACTGCTATTTTCTTGTCGACGCCGTCGGTGTGACCGAGCATGAGAAAACAATGCCGACACCCGGCGACGATACCCCTATGCACACCTTGACTCTCAAGCAGCTGCTCGAGCGAATCACCCACGGCGACCTTAGCGACGACAATCTCCGGCTCCTTGCCGGACGCCTCTCTCGGATCCACAACCGCGCCAAGGAAGACGAACGCTGCGAATTCGAAAGGCGGGCCAAAGCCGGTATGGCAGAGATTGCCTCTAATATATATCAGGCTTTCGAAACCTGCACTCTCCCGCCCTACCATAATGTCAACGAGCCCAACAATGAGCGCAAAGGTCTCGTTCGCCCGCTCGCAGTCAATCCCGACGCGCGGGAATATCTGCTTATCCTCAATGCAGGATTTGTAAAAATTCTCGACCCCGGCGAAGACAAGCTCATCGAAAAAGGTTTCTCGCAAGAAGAAGCGACATCCACTACCGAAGCTTTTGAAAAATATATCGACAGCAACAAAGACGACATCGAGGCGCTCCGCATAATATATAACAATACCGCCGAACCACTCACCTATCAAATGCTCAAAGACCTGCAGATGAAACTCATGATGGCAAACCATAAGTTCAACATCCCGCAGCTATGGAATAATTACTCTATCCTCAACCCCAAGGCAGTGCAGAAATTCTCAACCAAAGACGAGAAAGACGCTCTGACAAACATCATACAACTTGTGCGCTATGCAATTCACTCCACACCCGAGCTGAAATCACTGCCCTCCTTGGCGGCTCAACGGTTCGAGCTATGGTGCGGTCAGACTCAGCGCTCGCTCACCGACTCCCAGAAAGAAATTATCCGACAGATAGTCAACTATATAGTCACCAACGGTTCGTCATCGCTCAAAGATGTCAGGGAATACGACAAGACCGTGGCGGCGCAGATAATTCACACTTTCGGCAGTGCCGACGCTGCCAAAGAAGCAATACTCTCTCTATCACAATTCCTTATCTTCAATAGAAAATCAGCATAATGGCCGGAAATATATCAACCCCTCAAACACTCACCAAGAAAGTATGGACTCTTGCCACTACCCTCGCCGGGCAGGGCATAGGATTCACCGATTATATCACACAGCTCACCTACCTACTCTTCCTTAAAATGGATCACGAGAATGTAGAGATGTTTGAAGAAGAGTCGGCTCTGCCGGTCGGCTGCCGTTGGTTCGACCTTATAGCTGAAAAAGGCGAGGACTTGGTAGATACTTACGAGAAGATTCTCGACACCCTCAGCAAGGAAGACAATCTTATCGGCACCATCTATACCAAAGCCCAGAACAAAATCGACAAGCCGGTTTACCTCAAGAAAGTAATCGACATGATAGCCGAAGAATCATGGCTTGTGATGGACGGCGATGTCAAAGGCGCTATCTACGAGGGCATTCTCGAGAAGAACGGGCAGGACAAGAAAAGCGGTGCCGGTCAATACTTCACACCCCGCTCTCTCATTCAGGCAATGGTGGATGTCACCCGCCCTAAAATCGGCGAGACAGTGCTCGACCCTGCCTGCGGCACAGGAGGCTTCCTCCTCACTGCTTACGATTATATGAAAGCTCAGTCGGCCGACCGCGAGAAGCAAGATTTTCTGAAAAACAAATCGCTCCATGGAGTCGACAACACAGCCCTCGTTGTCACACTCGCCTCAATGAATCTCTATCTCCACGGGGTCGGAACCGACCGCAGCCCCATCGAGTGCCGCGACTCTCTTGAGCTCGAGCCCGATGTGATGGCCGATGTAATATTGGCCAACCCGCCCTTTGGCACCCGCCCCGCAGGCTCGGTAGATATCGACCGCAAAGACTTCTATGTGCAGACAAAAAACAATCAGCTCAACTTTCTCCAGCACATAATGCTGTCGCTAAAAGATGGAGGCCGCGCAGCCGTGGTGCTCCCCGACAACGTGCTGTTTGAGGGCGGAGCCGGCGAGACCATCCGCAAGCGTCTGCTGTCGGATTTCAATCTCCATACAATTCTGCGACTCCCTACAGGCATTTTCTACGCTCAGGGCGTAAAGGCCAACGTGCTTTTCTTCTCCAAAGGAACGCCGACAAAAGAAGTATGGTTCTACGACTATCGCACCGACATAAAGCACACCCTCGCCACAAACCCCATGCAGCGTCATCATCTCGATGATTTCGTGGCCTGCTACAACAAGCGTACAGCGACATTCAACCCGGACTCCAACCCCAATGGCCGCTGGCGCAGATACGACGTTGCCGAATTGCTCAGCCGCGACAAGACAAGTCTTGACATAACATGGATACGCCAAGGCGGCGAAGTGGAAGATATCTCACTCGCCGACTTGATGGCCGACATAAAAACGAAAAGCGACAATATCTCCAAAGCTGTAGCCCAACTCGAGAAGCTATTCGCCGAACTTAACCTAAAAGACGAATAACCATGCAGATAATCCATGACATAAGAAAAATAATAGCCGAAGCTCGTTCAAAAGCCGTCCGTTCAGTTGATTTTTGCAGAGTTCAGATGTATTGGCAAATAGGCCAACGCATTGTCGAAGAAGAGCAAGGGGGCAAAGCCCGTGCTCAGTATGGAGAATATACTATTCGTGAAATTTCTAAATCACTGACGCCTGAATATGGGAGTGGATTTGGTGTGAGGCAACTTGAACAAGCCCGACAATTTTATTTGGAATATCCAATTGCGAACGCAGTGCGTTCGCAATTCAATTGGACTCAGTATAGAGCTCTAATTCAGATATCTGATAAAGACAAACGTGAATATTACGAACTGGAATGTCTTCACAATAATTGGACTGCCCGCGAACTTCAGCGTCAAATCAACTCAATGCTATATGAACGTTTACTTCTCAGCAACGACAAGGAGGCAGTGCTTGCAATGGCTCGCAAAGAGCGTTTGCCCCAATCACCATCTGAGATCATAAAAGACCCGATGGTGCTCGAATTTCTTGGGCTTGAGCGAAAGGCACATTATTACGAATCCGACCTTGAAACAGCGCTGATTGACCATCTCCAAGAATTTATTCTTGAACTTGGCAACGGCTTTACTTTTGTGGCACGCCAAAAACGGCTGCTTCTCGAAGACGATGAGTTTTTCGTTGACCTCGTGTTCTACAACCGTCTGGCACGCCGATTCTTGGTGATAGAACTCAAAACAGGCGAAGCGACACATCAGGCAATCGGACAGCTACAGATGTATGTCAACTACTACGACCGTTTCGAGAAACTCCCCGATGAGAACCCAACAATCGGGCTTCTGTTGTGCACGAAAAAGAACGACACCGTAATCAAAATGACACTTCCTGCCGACAACGACTCTATCGTAGCCTCAAAATATCAACTGCTTCTTCCCTCTGAAGAACAGCTCAAAGCTGAAGTCGAGAAAGTTAAACTTCAATTAGAACGAGAGAATTAAGATGAATACAAAAGCTCTGCGTCAGAAAATTCTCGACCTCGCTATCCGTGGCAAGCTCGTGCCTCAGGACCCTAACGACGAACCCGCCTCAGTACTTCTCGACCGCATACGCGCCGAGAAAGAACGCCTTATAGCCGAAGGAAAAATCAAACGCCCCAAATCTAAAACATCTTCCTCTGCGTCCCCTTATCAGCACCTCACCCCGCCCTTCGATATCCCCGACTCGTGGGTGTGGACTAATATTGGAGAGCTTCTTGAAAATAGAGACGCTGAACGAGTGCCTGTTTCTTCGGCAATACGAAAAAAACAGACTAATAAAATTTATGATTATTATGGTGCGGCTGGAGTAATTGATAAAGTTGATGATTACCTATTTGATGAAAGACTGTTACTGATTGGAGAAGATGGAGCAAACCTTTTATCAAGAGTCAAGGACAATGCTTTTTTTGCCGAAGGTAAATTTTGGGTGAATAATCATGCGCATATACTGGATTGTAAGATAAAAAGTATACTTGATTATGTCGCGGTTGTCGTTAATTCGTATAATCTTGAGCCATTTATAACAGGTTCCGCTCAGCCCAAATTATCTCAGGATAATCTAAACGCTATCCCAATTCCTTTACCACCATTAGAGGAACAAAATAGAATACTTTCTGCAATTCAAATGGCTATGGTTGCCGTTATTCAGTTGAATATTGATAAGGCAGAATTAGCGGCTACTGTTTTACTTGCCAAATCCAAAATTTTGGAGCTTGCAATGCAGGGCAAACTTGTGCCGCAGGACCCTGCCGACGAGCCCGCCACCGACATGCTCCGCCGCATAAATCCCAAGGCCAAGATACTGACTGATATACCGCATTATTATCCAATTCCTAATACATGGATTTTCGGCAATTTATCCAGTGTCACATCTATCAAATCAGCTAAACGCATAATGAAATCAGACTGGAGCGAATCGGGAGTTCCATTCTATCGAACACGTGAAATTGTAAAGTTAAGTCGTGATGGGTATGTGAATAATGAATTGTTTATTTCGCATGAACTTTACAAAGAACTCAAAGAAAAATATGGAGTACCGTCTGAAGCTGATATTATGTTAACAGCTGTCGGTACAATAGGCGCTACCTACATCGTAAAACATAATGATTTATTTTATTATAAAGACGCAAGTGTACTGTGTATTCATCCAAGTATTGCTTTATATTCAAAATATTTATCAATACTTTTCTCTTGTTCATTAGTTCAAAAACAAATGAAAAATAATTCAAAGGGTACAACAGTAGATACCATCACTATTGAAAAAGCCGGAAATTATATTTTCCCTTTGCCTCCTCTTAATGAACAGAAACGCATCGTGGCGAAGATTGAGGAGTTATTTCAGGTTTTGGATTCGATAGAAGCGTCTTTGCAATCTTGATGACTGCAAAGACGTTGGTGGAGTGATTGTTACCAATTGACGATTTTGTCAACGATGGCTTGTTGCTCGGTGGCTGTTCGGCGGAGATAGATTCGGGTTGTCTCTATGCTCTCGTGGCCCATAAGATCGGCGAGAAGAGCGAGGTCGTTGTATCGTTCAAGGAAATTCTTGGCATAGCGATGGCGGAAAGAATGAGGATATACAACGGCTGTGTTCAAGCCATATTTCTTAGCAAAGAGTTTCAACTGCTGCGCTATCCCTCTTGCCGTTATTCTCTCGCCGAAACGGTTGAGAAATATATAGCCCGACTCTATCTCTCGCTCCTGAAGCCATTTGGCTGCTTCGGTCTTGAGATTCTTTGGGATGTAGAGCCGGCGCAGTTTTCCACCTTTGGAATAGATGTCGAGATAGCCTTGACTGACGTGCTCTGCTTTGATCTGCAGTAGTTCGCTCACGCGTGCGCCGGTGGCAGCGAGAAACCAAACCACGAAGTACCATGATGTATGCCCGTCTTTTTTCAACTTGGTTTTCAAGAACTTGTAGTCAGCGTCGCTGATTACATTTTCAAGGAAGTTTTTTTGTTGCACTTTTACAAAGCGCATTTTGAGTTTCTCCTGTTTGATAAACTCAAGATACTTGTTGATGGCTTGCAGACGAAGATTCACCGTCTGCGGCTTGTATCGCTCCATCAGATATCCCTTGTAAGCAAAGAGATTCTTTCGATTCACTTCCTTGTATTTTTCAAGGAAGTGTTTTACCGTCCACACGTATGAGCGGACGGTATTCGCCGCCAAATCTTGGCGCGAAAGGAATGATTTGTACTTTGTTATCATATCATATTCAATTAGGTTGAACATGATAATAAGATAAGTATCAATTTAAGGTTGGCAAGCCGAAATGGCAGAACGCCACATAGAAAGGTTGCCGCATGGCGGCAAACGACGGCGTAGCTGTCGCGACTCTCTGTAGCCTGTGGTAAGCATGGCGTAGCTATGCGCAACCACAGGTTGCAGCAATCTCCTAGATGAATGGCGCTGCGTAGCTGCGCGACACGCCTCTCATGGAAGATAGTCGCGCAGCTACGCAGCGCGTTATATTTATGCTTTTTCATTCCTATGGCTACGAACAGCTACGCGGTTCTTGCCAAAGGCTAAGAAGAGTTACGACAGCTACGCCGTCTTGTGCCGCTCCGCGGCTATGTCTTGTTCTCAGAAGGCATATTTACAAAGAATTAGCAGTAAATCGTCGTTCTATCGAACGCCCGATATTAGAGGGAGATTCGAGATCCGCATACACCTCCGACAAGCTACGGTGTAAGCGGTTACTAATAATCAGCGTTCTGCGAACGCCGCTTGAGTGCCCATTTCCCAAGTGCAACATGTGGGAAAAGAGGAATAGCCCCTTACTAAACTAGAGTCGTCAATTCAATGATTCTTCGATTTTATCAAGGGTTGAGAAAAGCTCTTCGATTTTATTTACGATTCGTCGTTGTTCGGCAATTGGAGGAAGAGAGATTGATAATTTTGACATAGATTTAGTAGTAAAGTGTTTAATAGTCACACCACTACATAAATCATCTATAACATTTTTATTTTTAGAATACAACAATGAATAATACAGATATTTCTGTAAAATATTGCCTAATGGTCTAACTCTGTGCAGTGCATTTTGATAGCATATCCTATCACCTTGCCAAATCGCAGCTCTACCAACATCTCCACCCTCACAGACTAATAAATCTCCATTCATGACAGAATATCTTTCATATTCATCTGTTTGAATCCGTGTCTGTTTTATAATCGACAAGTCAAAGTAACCTTGTTTGACATTCAATGCACATAAATACGGACTCATCGAACCCTCATCTTTTTCTGAATTAAGAGTCTTGCCAAGCCTACTTTCGCAGACATCTGTAAATGCTGTAATTACCCAATTATCCGGAAGTTTCGGATAATGCGGTATATCAGTCAGTATCTTGGTTTAAATGTAGAAAAAGCTACGATGGATAAAGTGCTTGCTAACGCGGAGATTCAATCTATGATTAATGCATTTGGATGCGGATTTTCAGAAGGTTATGGAAATGATTTTGATATTACAAAACTTCGTTATGATAAAATCATTATTATGGCAGATGCAGATGTAGATGGAGCGCATATTTGTACGCTTCTGTTGACACTTTTTTATCGCTTTATGCCAGAACTTATCTATGAAGGGCATATTTATATTGCTATGCCTCCTCTTTATAAGGCACAGCCAGCGAAGGGAAGTCAGGAATATTTATATGATGATAAGGCGTTAGAGAAATATAGACGTTCTCATAAGAATTTTATTTTACAGCGTTATAAAGGGCTAGGGGAAATGGATGCGAGTCAGTTATGGGAAACGACCTTGAATCCAGAAACAAGAAAGTTAAAACGAGTGGAGATTGAAGATGGAAAGATGGCTTCTGATGTGACTTCTATATTGATGGGAACAGATGTGCCGCCACGCCGCAATTTTATATATGAACATGCCAATGAGGCAGAGATAGATGCGTAAAGGGAGAAAATTATGGAACAGATAATCAGTACAGAATATGCAGATGTGATGCAAAAGAGTTATGTGGATTATGCGATGAGCGTGATCACTGCCAGAGCGCTTCCCGATGTGAGAGATGGGTTAAAGCCAGTACAAAGACGTGTACTTTATGCTATGCACGAATTGGGATTAAATTATGATAAGCCTCATAGAAAATCAGCTAGAATCGTAGGGGATACGATGGGTAAATATCATCCTCACGGAGATAGTTCTATTTATGAGGCATTAGTAGTTATGGAACAGGATTTTAAAAAAGGAATGGCATTAGTGGACGGGCATGGGAATTTTGGCTCTATAGAAGGGGACGGAGCAGCCGCGATGCGTTATACAGAAGCGAGATTAAAAAAATTCACACAGGAAGTATATTTAAAAGATTTGGATAAAGATATTATTCCCTATATTTCTAATTTTGATGAAACAGAAAAAGAGCCAGAAGTGCTTCCAGTGCGAGTGCCTAATCTTTTAATTAATGGAGCAGATGGGATTGCTGTGGGCATGGCAACTTCGATTCCACCTCATAATTTAGGGGAAGTGATAGAGGCAATGGAAGCGTATCTTTATCACCCTGAGATAACAGTAGAAGAATTAATGGAGTATGTGAAAGGACCAGATTTTCCTACAGGTGGAATGGTGATCAATAAAAAAGATTTATTGCAGATTTATGAAACAGGAGTAGGAAAGATAAAGGTGAGAGGAAAAGTAGAGATAGAGAGGGGGAAGA